>Ga0209044_1000351_pt1 | contig 38754 bp, 64 predicted proteins | sample SaaInlV_130m_DNA_FD_184655 | JGI IMG/M metagenome (GOLD analysis project Ga0209044, IMG submission 184655) | Marine microbial communities from expanding oxygen minimum zones in the Saanich Inlet - SI037_S4LV_130m_DNA (SPAdes) (version 2) | ecosystem: Environmental > Aquatic > Marine > Intertidal... | reverse complement strand
CTTACACACTTAAATATAATAATACCACAGTAATACTTAATGGCTAAGAAAAAACTAAGTTCAGACGACTATTGGGCTCAGCAAATCATTCGAGCACAGCAAGGCGGCAAGGACTATATCTTTGCTCTTGTAAGACGAAAATATGATGAAGATGACATTGAACCTGTAGGCCCAGGTGAGTATATAGGATTAGACCAAAAAAAGAATTATCCAAAAGTAACTGATAATGACCCGGAGAGTGACACGTTTGGTAAAAGAATAGCTAAACCAAATGCAGAACCAAGTGGCATTAAAGTTGTGTATAAGGATTCATTCACTCCTGCAAACGTCAAAAAATATCAAAAGATGGCAGGAAATAACAACTTTGGTGAAACATCCCTGGTGTATAAGTTCAAACAAATCAACATCACTGCTGACAAAATCAATGAGTTCTGGACAACTCCAATGGACAAAATATATAACACATATGTCCTAAAAGAACAGGTGATAAAGGTTGAAGAGAATAAGTCTAACAATAGATGAGGAAACTCTGCAAAAACTGGATAAATGGGTAGGGGATTTCGAACTGGATTTCAAGGGAAATCGTTCAGGATACCTATGTTCATTGATTCAGAAGCACACACCTGAGACCCCTAAATAAGGGTCTAAACCTTTTTATTTCTTATAAACAGTTAATATATATGGCAGTAGCAACAGCAGCATCCATTAAAACACAGGTATTAGCAGGTACTTATCCAGAAAATACCCTAAATGATGACAATGTGTTTGACTATGCACAGTTTGTAACAAGAAGAAGATACCCTTCCTGTGAGATAGTCACCACTCAGCCACAGTCTACAATAGAGACCAAAAAGTCAACAGAGAAGATAGTTGCATTTGAGATTAGTTATTATGACAAGAACCTTGGCCTAAGAACAGATGACGTGGCCACCCAGAAATCAGTAGAGGATGTAATTCTGGCCCAAATGGAATCCATGGTATTACAAGACCATAAAATTACTTTTGAGTCAAAAACATGGAATAGACAGTCAATTCAAAGGGATGGTGGTCATCCTGCATATATGGTATCCACCTTAAAAATAACAGTCAGAGAGATAACAAAATCAACAATGACGTTAGATGGTGTTTTAGCCATACAACAAATAGATGGTGTTAATGCAGCAATAACCTTTGACTGTTTTGATACTACCATAGATGAGGGATTCAGACAAATATCTGAACAGATAGCAGAAAATCCAAATGGTAAATTAGTTGGGGTTCATTACCCAGGTGGATTCAGCGGTACATTTATGACAAATATTGTTGTTAAAGCAGCAGATATAGGTTCAGCAACACAAGACCTAAATAATTTAATAACATTAAACGGTAATGGCTTTCAAAAAGTAATTAAATTACAATATACAGATAAAACTAATATAGCTAGTCCTGATACTATAACTGAAGTTGTTTATATTAACGCTACATCATTACAGAGATTATATAGATTTAATGATAATACCATATTTAGACTTTTAGGTCAGTTAACAAAACCAAGCACAATATCATCCTAATAGCAAGATTAATAAGCGATATTGCTGTAACTATAGTATAGAAAGGCTAGAACTGAACCATATGGATAAGGCACACCGGCCAGGAAACCTAAAGTTCAGCAAGGTTAAACGTTCTATTTTCGTACCTTCATTGAGGCCTTTCTCAATCTTTTTATATCAATAACACACTTTATAAGTTATGACCGATATAGGAAGTCTCGACCAACGAGTAAACTCACAGGGATATCAAGTGTATATAAATACAGTGGATGATGAATATATATTCATGCAAAACGCATCAATGTCTATCAGTCACTCTGAATTTAGAGAGCCTACAACAAGTGGTATAAATGTATACTATTCAGGCCTACCAGACAATATCTTATCAGGCACATTATTATTTACTACTGATTTTGGAGCAACACAAAGTCCAGCAACAGGTGCATCATTAAATGAATTGCTTGCTGCATCAGCAGGTGGGGAATATCCAATTAAACCAATAACTGTAAAACTAATTGATAATCAAGGTACATCTAAAACAACAACGTTTGCTTTTGCACAAGCCAAACTTACAAGTGGTACTATTTACAAAGGCCAAGAAGGTGCGGTTAAAGCAGATGTAACTTTTGTTTTGTTTGGAAACCCAACTATATCCGTAGCAACTACACCATAGGTGATAACGTTACTTGAACACACTATATCAAGGTTGAGACAAACCAAAGATAGGGTAAATTCATTCATTGATAGAAATTTAGTCGACTGGGCAGAAACTGAAATGGTTACACCTGCACAAAAAGATTTGTTGCAAGCAGGCCTATCACAGGAAGCACTGGATGGTCTAACTATTAATAAAACTGGATTTATGAAAATAAGTTTGGCATGGAGATATATTAAAGACGGTAAACCACTTCACTTCTATATAGAGTATGACACAAGACCACATTGGATTGAAGCAAAAGGTAGATTACATGGTGGGTCTAATTTTCTCACATGGGAAGGAAAAGACGGAAGACAGATGTTTGCAAAGAAAGTGTATCACCCAGGAACTACTGGTAAGCACTTGATAGAAAATGCAGCAAAGCAATACAAGCCATTTCTAAAACAAAGGGTAATAACAGAGACAAATAACTTTATGAAGGTGAATAGATTATGAGTGCAAGAGACGATATTATAGAAGTACCTATAGAAATCAAGACTTCAGACCTAGATGAACTACATAGACTAATAGAAGAATTACAAGAAGCCAAAGGTATAGTAGATAATACAAGTGCTACGAAAAGAAGAATGCCAAGTTCTGGCGGTGCACCTATACAAAACAATGTTGAAGAACGTGAAACATTAGGAATTTATAATGAAAGAGATACAGATATGTTAGCATTGCCAACCAAAGGGCGTGATAAAAAAAGCAGACAGGCAGTAGAAACAGGCAATGCCTTTAAAGATTTAAGAAAAGAGGTAAAGGACATGCAGCAAACACAGGACAATTTAATTCCATTTATCACACAGGTAGGAAGCCAACTTGGATTTAGTTTGCCATTTTTGGCACAGGGTGGTATAAGACTTGGTAAGGGTATTAAATCTGCAAGACTACAGGCTAATTTAGTAACACCAGTAAAATCAGCTCAAGTGACAAGTGGATTAGCCAAGGCTGGTATAACTTTTGGTAAAGCAATACCATATATAGGAGTGGCATTCATGTTAGGTGATTTTCTTGTAAATCAATTACCAGATATAATAGCAGAAAATCTATTTGGTGTTGGAAAAAGATTAGATAGAAGGTTTAAACGTGTTATTGAACATGAATATTCAGTTGGTGTAAGTCGTGAAGAAAAAGCACAAATAGCACAAGGATATAGAAGTGTCATAACAACTTCTTTTGTATCAGCTAGAGGTGCGACTAATGTAGCAAATTCTAAAGTGAGAGCACTTAATAAGGAAAACCTATATAATAAATCAGAGGAATATATGTTATGACCAATAATTTAACTAGATATGGTGGAAGTACACAAACCATAAATTTTAATACTAACGGTGTTGATAAGGTAATCACCAATGTAATTTATACTACTACAAATGCTCTTGGTGTTCAGGAAAAACCATTCGCTGGCCCAGACATTATACATGATTTAGGTGTATCAGACGTGCTTGTATTTGTAACTGGTTTCATAGGAGCTACAAATACAAGTGATATTACAATACTAAGAAACTGGGTTTTAGAAGATAAAACATATTCTGGGTATACATATGGAAGATTTGGAATAAATATGGACTTGGATGTTTTTAATAAGACACCATCTTCAACTAAAGGATTTATACTATATGATGCACAATTCACTGAAGAAGCAGACCCACATAGAGTTGGATTCACTTTAAAATACAGGTTCAGTGGTACATCTTGGTAAGTTATACTGTAACATTATATTCGGCTTTTACAAATTATGTCAGTAATTATGCTCTAACAGATGACATCCTAAGTATACCAATTTTTACAGATACAGGAGATGGGGAAATAAATACTGCAACAATACGACTCACTGGAAAAGATGGAAAATACATGACATCATCTATTATAGCTGATAATGACAGAGTTAAAATATCTGTAAATGATTCTAATGGTGTCAATTATGTAAGATGTTTTGAAATGATGGCAAAAGTACCAATTAAAAATAAAATAGAGCCACCAACTGCACAGATTGAATGGGCTGGGATTGAGATATGTTTCCAGAGAGTTAAATGTAGTATGAATACATTTGAATTGACAACAAGACAATTATATACAAAATTAATAGATACATACAACGAAAACAAAACAGCACAGATGCCTTCAGTTACTTATGATATTACCGACATACCAGACATAATGTCTAACTTAGATTGGTCGGCAGAAGATACCGTATTGAATAGATTAAACGAATTGGTTGACTCTTTCGGTGCATCAGGTGAAAATAACGGTATATTAGATTATTATGACATGTATTTTGATACAAGTTCACCAACATCTATAACAATTAAAATGTTTAGTTCTGGCCTAGGCCCAGACCATAATCCTGTAACATATGGCCCAGAGTTAGTAACAGACCCTATAGAATTTGAAGGTAAGGTTGAACCATCTATGATTAATTCAGTAGCAGCATGGGGTTCACCTATACATGGAACATTGCCAACAGATTACAGTAGATTCGTAGGAAGACAAACTATAATGCCTGAAAATCAAGGCAGTAAGTCAAATTTTCCTGCGTGGATTAGTGGAGAGAATTATCCTGAAGATGCAAGGGTTTATTTTAAAAATTCAAGTTATGATTTAGTATATAAAAAACAAAATAATAATTCAACTAATTTGACCTTAATTCCCCCATCTAATTCAGATTGGTCTGCAATAAACACAAAAGATTATTATGGTGGCCAGGGGACTATAGCTAGTCCAACTGGAGGAATACAATACTCCCCCTGGACTTCAAATAAACCTATAGCATGGAAAAATGGCGGTGCAGGTACTGGCCTTACTTCAGGTGGGCCATTCCACGATGCATCAGTAACAGGAAACACAACAGGAAGATGTTTCTTTGACGGTAATTTAATCATTAATGATTCAGAAGACGCAGCAAACGGAAATAGCACAAAAGGATTATTCAGAACATGGGTAGACTTTGAATGCACCACCTCTGTATTCAGTGGGTCACAATTAAAATATTTATATGGAAATAACAGCACAACAGGTATCTATAAAGGATTACGAGTGTTAGTGAAATCCAGTAGTACACCTGGGGGGGTTTTTTCATCAGATAACAATAAAATCATGGAATATGATGGAACTGCATGGTTTCAAAAATACCCAAATGCAGCCAATATGCTAGTTGCAGTATTAGATAATATTAAGGTGTATAAATGGAGTGGTAGTGCTTGGGTAGACCAAGACGGAACAGAAAATTCACTAGATTGTTTCCACCCTTATTCAAGTATGGTGTCAGACGTAGGTGTAATGTTAAACCCAGACTTGGCAAAAACATTAACCAGGGCACAAAGACAATATACAGGTGTAAATGAAAATTCTGCTGTTACAGTTACTTATCAATGGACAATATCAGCAGCTATGGTAAAACTTGCATATGGTGATGTTTTAGGTGACAGTATAAGTTCAACGGTGGGAACAAGAAGGGGGTGGTATTCATCAGGTGCATGGTTAAATTTTAGATTTCCATTTCCAGTTAATAATAATGGTATAAGTGAAGATGTAGGTGAGTTATATGGTGGAAGTTATGCATCAGACGGAACACCTGCAAAAGTACCATCTTTAGATTTACAAAATTCAACATACACACATGATGGTAAATTAGGGTATAATGAATCTTCTTCAGAGGATTTAGGAGAAATATCATCTGTTGATTTCTTTATGAAAATAAATTATAGTCCACCATTAAGTGACAGTGAAACAGGTGAAAGAAAAAGATGGAAAGAGTCATCAAGACCATTTGAACAAGGAAATTTTCCAATGCAGATATTTCTTATAGATGGGGATGACCATGTGGTAGTACAAGACTTTAATATAGAATTTAATAATACCTGGCAAAGTTTATCATTGCCTATAAACGGATTCTCATTATACAAAGGAAGAAAACCAATCAGGTCTACAAGTACATCTTGGATATTTGTCGTTCCACCTAAAGATTTAGAGTATATTGATGTGTTTAATCACAGAGATGTAAGGATGATATGTATAAATACAAAAGATTCATATGATACATATTCAAGATATAAACCACAATCTAATGCTTTCGGTGGTACACCTAAACAACCAAGTTTATCAAAATCCATACAATTATCAATAGATGGATTGAGATTTAATAAACCATTATTGGCCATAACATCAGTTGTTTCAGCAGGTACGGAAACATTAAAACAAGCAGATTTCTTACAAAGACCTAACATATTTGTGTATGACCAGTTAGAAGGAGATACAGTAGCAGAACTCTATAAACAGAAATTTCCTTATGAAGAATATCAATTAACAACGGAAGCTGATTTTGAAACCAAATATGGAACATATTTCTATATAACAGATGACTTTATCAATCACACTGACATAGTAGATGCTAATGGAGTTAGGTCTGATAGTGGCCCAGCCAACACAGTTGTAGTAGTTGCAAAACACATAGAGTATTCTTTAACCAAACCAATGAAAAATATAGGTGGGTTAATTAGAAAAATAAGAGGGGTAAGGAGATTCACATGACCGGAAAAGCAAACATAAGAGACCCAAGAAAAAGAAAGATTAGAGAGGCATCAAGAAATTCAAATATAAATTTCACTCAAAGTAGAGGAACACAGTACGGAAATGGAATATCACCTGCATCGTCAAGTCCATACTTATACACTGAGGGAGACCTTAATCTTAACACATATGATATAATCAACATAGATAGAATGTTATTTGCTACAGCAGCTGGCTCTGGAGACACTATTGCAGTAACAGATTATGGTATAGAAGCAATCGCAAGTGGAACATCAACACCTTATGGCCTAACATACCAAATTCCAACTGGTAAAATACATACTTTCAACGTAGGGTCAGTAGGAGCATTAGTTGTATCAGATTCAGCAGTAGTTGCAACCGTAGATATGACTACTGCAAATATTAATCTAGGAGCATTCAAAATTAAATATTCAGAAATATCTACTCCTTCACCTAACCCTGCTGCTAATGAAGGATTCATGTATTCAAAAGATGTAAGTGGTGTAACAACACCAATGTGGTTAGATAGTGCAGGTACAGAAACATCATTATTAGGTGGTGGAAGTGGTGGTGCAAATCAATCATTAAGTAACCTTACTTCACCTACTGCAATTAATCAAGATTTGAATATGGGTACTAACTCAATATCAAATGCAGGTGCAATAACATCATCATCCGCAGACCCAGCCGACACTGGTTTTATTAGAATGGGTAATGGTGAATTTTTAGCTTGGGAAGCATCACCAGCTCATACTACTGATGGATTAATTACATATAACAGTTCAGAAAGATTTCAATTTAACGGAACTATTGCTCCTGATGTTTCAGGTGGACAAACCATAGGAGCATCAGGTATGGAGTGGGGAACAGTGTATGCTCAAAGTTTAGATATTTCAGGCCCAGTTCTTTTTAATGATAGTGCACTTTTCTCCACAATAGTATCAAATTTAATTCCATCAGGTACAAGAAGTTTAGGTGATTCGACAGATGAATGGGAAGACCTTAGAATTGATGGTATTGCATATATTGATACATTATCCAATATAGGTGATATTATTGTTTCAGCAGACTTGGATTTTGATACTGGAAAATATCCTGATTTAGCAGATACCTCAACATCAGTATCAGGAACAGGTATACAGTTACCATTAAATGGAAGTAGTAATGCAGCTTGTGAAGGATTTGTAATAATAAAAGTAAATGGTGCAACAAAAAAAATACCGTATTACTCATAGATACATACCATATTATACATAGGTTTTTAACCAAGTAACTGCTAATAGATACATGACTGTTTTAGGAAAATTAGAAGAATATGTTTTACAGTTAGAGAATGCCGTAAACCAACTTCGTAAAGAAAACGAAGAACTAAGAAAAGCTCTTGCAAATAAAACTGCCCAAGGCTCATTGGCAGACGAACTGCAAGAGTAACCTTTTTATTTCTAATTAACATAGTATTACTATGGAAATACAAAGTGTATACACAAAAAAAGAATATGTTTGTAACAAATGCAATCAGAAAATTTATTACGCAAAGATTGCAGACGAACTAGGTGACGTAGTAACAAAAGATGGGAGAAAGCCAAATGGCAAATATGGAAAGGAATCTAACACCCTGTCAGCAGCAGTAAATGTTAGTGATAGAAATAAATTCCATGAATGCTATAAAGAATTTGCAGAGAAACAATACAACGAAGCACTTCTAAAGAAAGGAACTCCAGAGAAGGAAATCAATAACTTAAACATGCCAACTTTTCAAAATGGCAAAGTTGAGACCGATGTAGGAGAATTTATAACGATAGCAGACAATGCATATCAAAAAATATTCATACTGTCAAGCAAACTCTGCGAACCAGGTGCTACAGTCAAGGACAAACATATAACCACCATGGGACTGTTACATGACTACTTTGACTTTAGGTCAAGTAGAGGTTTATAACCTCCTCTTTTTTTTAGATATATTATTATATCGGTTTAACCTATACCTTACATGAAAGATTTTAAACTGACCGACTTGGAAAAAGTTGGCCCTACTACAGAAACCAAACTTAACAAGGCAGGTATTTTTTCACCACTTGATGTTGTTATTAGAGGAGCAAAAGAATTTTCACGAATCAGTGGATTATCAACTGATATGGCAGCAAAACATCTAACCACAATGAAAAAAATGCTGGCAGAAGATGGAAATGATATTGAAGTAAAAGATGTTGCATCACTTAGGGCATTACGTGCAAGACAAATCAAAGTACCATTGAAGGTAGAAGAGTTAGACATGATGACCAAAAAGGGATTCGAGACTCAATCATTATATGAGATATATGGAGATGAGGGAAGTGGTAAAACACAAATGAGTATGACCATAGCAGCAGAGGCACTGGGTAATGGACATGGTGTTATATTCATAGACTGTGAGGGTGCATTCGACCTGGACAGATTTGACCAAATATGTCAATCAAGAGATATAACATATGATGAAGAAAAACTTGGATACCATATGTACTCAGATGAATCAGACTTGGAGAAAGGTATTCAAAACATGATTGAGGAACTTATAGAAAGAGATGTACGATACATAGTAATAGATGGCCTAGTGGGGTTGATAAGATTGGCCTTTGAAGGTAGGGGAGAATTAGCAGATAGACAGATAGAACTTAAAGGTATTTTGAAATATCTACGAAACCTATCAATACTCCTCAACATAGGGATTATTATCACAAACCAGGTAACTGCAAATCCAGACCCATTTGGAGCAAAAACAAAACCTATTGGAGGTCATATCCTGGGCCATTACGTAAAGTATATCATAGCTATGTCCAAGGGTATGAAGAACAACCGTAATGTCAGGCTAATAAAAGCACCAAACGCACCCCAGGGAGACTATGTATGCTATCTCAACGAGGAGGGGGTATCAGGATTTGAGAACATCAAAGCCAGGGATAAGAAGAGAAAGATAGATGCAGTGGGAATAGAACACACCCAAGACCTGATTGAAAAGGACTTACTTCTAGATGTCTAAAAAATCCTCCTGGGCCAAACACAGGATGCGTGAAAACAGAAACAACCAGTTCAGACCAGAACAACAAGAATTATACAAACAACTTAGAGCAATAAGAGCAAACAGCACACTTCTCATGGAATATACAATAAAATATACAAACGAACAGGGAGTGGATATGATAGCCATAGGTGATATTGTTGACTTGACAAAAAAGGAAGTTTTTAGACTTAACGGTGAAATTCATAACACTAATAGAGCTGAAATAAAAGACTGGGAACAAAAAGAATATTTACAAATAGCAGGTTGGAAGGTAACTGACATAGAAACTTAAATAGTAGTTTTTTATTTTTTTATTTTCCACGTTGCAATGTGTTAGTATGAGAATAAGAATTAAGATTTTTTTTTCTTATTTCTTATTTACTTACGCTACCTTTATTATTGGGTTTCACAATAATACTACATGGGAAACAAAGTAACAATATCATATTCTGATGAATGTGATACATTCGACAAACTGAGAGCAAGATGTCCAAGAGGGATGGCATTCAGTAAGTTCATAGAGTTTGTCTGCAAGGACTGGTTAGCAAGAGTAGACTTAACTGCTGCTGTCCTAGATGATTACAAACCAGGTGATGAAGCACCACTTGATGTTTGGCAAAGCTGGGTTAATACACATGATTATGAAGACTTGAAAAAAACACTTCGTAAGAGACGTTCTATTAACACCATAATGGAAGTGCGGTTGTTTGATTAATTTAAAAGACAACGACAGGTTCAACATCATACCATGTATTGATGACAGTAAAAAACCGTCAATACCATGGAAGGAATATCAGACAACCAGATATACACAACCAGTGACAAGTAAGAACTATGCAGTAATTTGTGGAGAGACATCAAACATCTGTGTTGTAGATGTAGATTCTCCAGAAATCATACACATTCTATTTGACAACTTTGAGGGAATAAAACAAAAGACCCTAGTTGTCAAAACAGGTAGTGGTGGATACCACGTATACTTTGAATATGACAGCACGATGGCCACAATGAGACTAGACAACCTCTCAAAAAACCAACACGTTGACATTCAAAGTCAGGGCACATACGTTATCGGCCCGGGAAGCACACACCCAGATACAGGCAAGGAATACGAGATAATCTCATCAACTACTGAAATACACAAGATGGGTAATTTCTCAGGATTCCTACAGGGTCTGAAAGGACTGGGATTCAATACGGATGGGTCAGGACTTAAACCATTTCAGGAAATTGCAAAAGGCAAGGTAACTACTGGAAACAGAAACAGTTCGGCATTCAAGTATGCATGTAACCTCCTGGACAACGTAAAGTTAGACCTGGAATCGACATGGATAGAACTCAAAAGATGGAATGGTCTAATAGACGCACCACTGTCAGACAGAGAACTTAGAACTGTCTATGAGAGTGCCGTAAAGAAGACAAATCCAAACGTTGAAAAAGAACCTGAGACAAACACCAGAAGACTACGTGGGATAACTGCAAAAGACGAAGGCAAAGAAATAGTATTTGATGCATTCATTGCGGCAATAGACGAGCACAAAACGGTGACAACCGAGGCAACCATGGTCTGTTCTAACGGACATCAGCAAATATCCATACAGCAAAAGGGTAACGGATATGAAAACATGGCAGCAATGAGATGTACTCAATGTTCACAATACATGGCCATGACACATCAAAAAACAAATGATGTCAGAATTGTTGTCCTACAGGAACTACCAGAAGAAGTGGAAGATAATAACATCTTTAGAAAGGAAGCAAAACTCATAGGGTGTGATGCACTTGATGCATACATATCAACTAGGAAAATACGCTTCATTGGTAAACTAAAGTCAGTTGCTGTGAAAGGTAAAAAAGAGAACAGTATTGTAATGTTCATCCGAGAGATGGCAATCCTGGAGGAGACAAAAACAGAAATACCAGATGCAGAGGAGCTAGATGTGATTGACTCATTTAGAGAAGGAAACCTCCTGGATGTTTTGATAGAATCATTTGCACCAGACATCCTAGGGTATAGTGAAATAAAGAAAGCAATACTCTTGCATCTAGTGAACGGTGGAAACTTGAGAAGAGACCAAATACATATGCTTCTCATAGGAAATCCATCTAAGGCAAAGTCAGAACTACTAAAGGCAACAAACGAGTTAGTAGAGTCATCATATGTAAACGGTAAGATGGCATCTGGAGCAGGTATGGCATACGGTATGGTGAAACTACCAAACGGTACAAGTGTAGCACAGGTAGGGCCACTTGGCCTAAACAGTTTCATCCAACTAGATGAACTAGATAAGATGAAGATAGAAGACAGAGGTGCACTCTTGGAAGTCATGGAACAACAAAGTATATCCTTGACTAAAGCAGGTATTAACAGTACAATACCGGCCAAACCAAGTATACTGGCTGCTGCAAACCCAAAGTATTCAACCTGGGATAACAAACTAGAAATCCTAAAGAATATCAACTTTGAGTCATTCCTTCTAACAAGATTTGACCTAGTTATTGGTCTTATCAAAGAGGATAAAATAGCAGATGGTTTTGTGTATGACCACATAATTAGTAATGCCATCCAAGAGAAAAAGGCAAAACTAGACAAGTCACTACTGGTGAAATATCTAAACCTGTGCAGAGAGGTTAAACCAAAGTTAACAAAAGACGCAGGTAATAGAATAGGTAATTTCTTCAAACAGATAAAGAGTGAGATACTTGAAAACAACGAAGATTATATCCCAGTAGAAACAAGACAACTAGAGGGTCTAATCAGACTGGCAACAGCACATGCAAAACTCCATCTAAAGGAAGAGGTGGATGAAGAAGATGTTAATGCAGTAACTGATTTGTTCAAGTATGCACTGGATTCGTTAAGAATAGGGTACAATAGTTCTGAATTCGCAAAGGATGTAAGCGAGAAGAACCTATCAAAAGAACAACTCCTGGCACATTTCATAGTGGAGAACAGGGGAGTAGATGGAAAGATAGATGGACATAGATTAATCCAAGCATTAGCAAACCATAAGAAGTTTGGTGATATAACCAAAGCCAAAAAATACTTCGATGCAGCATATGATAATGGGAGACTATTGCTGTGTGAAGATGGGATGTACAGAGAACCAAACACTCTCTAACCCCTTTCCCCCCATTTTTTGTAGGGAAGGAATTATATATCATACATGAGTATTACTAGTATGTCAAAAAACGACAACATTAAAGTGTACAAGGTAGAACTTGAAGCACATGATGTCTCACCAGAACAACGAGATTTGATTTTTAAATCTCTTGATGTTGCATTCGATGTAATACTCAAGAGCAAACTCACTGGCGAAGACCAATACCTCTGTCTAGGGGAAACAAAGGTGTGTGAAGAATATCCATTGGGAGCAGATGTCATAACAACCCCAGCAGCATATGAGGAGATTAGAGGTCTTGTATAATACAACAATCCCTCGACTTGAAAAAGCATTCAAGTTAATAGAAGATAGACAAGTAGTTTTATTGGAAACATACAAAGCAGTAGTACATGGCAGCAAACCATACCATGTAAACTACTCACTAGAAACATGTGAGTGTGAAGACCATACCCTAGGTGGCCACAAGTGCAAACACATATGGGCTGCACAACTGTTAAGACAGCATACTTTGGAGGTAAGGTCTTGACACATTCAGGATGCGAGCATGGGGAAGACTTCCATGATGAAGGACTTTGTTGGAAAATAACAAATCCAGAATTGGAGAACGAGTCAACAAACAAGAAATACTGTCCATGCAATTCAGGAAAGGGACTGATTCGAAGATATGCAAAAACAGGATGGATGGAAACAATGCCACACGACAAGATGGTTACACGAAAGTGTGAAGATTGTGGTGCAGAAGTCTTATTGTCAGTAGAGGATAAATACTGTACAACCTGTAAATCCCAGAACAGATAGGTTTAAATGGGTTAAACCCCCTCTTTTTTATGTGGTAGAACTAGAGTTTATAAATCAATTTAGAGACTACACACTTTATCCAATATGGCCACAGAAATGCAAGTGCGGAAATTCACTGAATTTACATATGACAAACGGTACAGTGAATAGAATATGTACAGATAGGTTTTGTGGAAAACAATATGAAATACCCAGGTGCTGCACAAAATGCAATGCCATGTACACCTTTGATGATATAATATGTGATGTGTGCGAGCCAGGTATAATTAAAATAGCAGACCTGCACATGACAATAATAAATTCAGACAAGGCAATAAAGAAACTAAATAGGGCCTACAAGGCAGGGAAGATAAATGAAAAAGACTGGAAGGATGGAATAAAATTATACAAGGATGATAAAGAGAGATGCGAAAAACAACTCTAAAACCTATATACGAGATAATCTTCAAGTTAAGTAAGTTATTCGGAGGTGAGTGTGAGATATGTCTAAAGAAGATGAAAAAACCCAAGAGTGGATTTACCATACATCACCTAGAGTACAGGACAGGAGAAAAGACACACAAAGACTTTACAAGCCGGTTAAAGTATTACCAATATTTGAGCCCTATTATCAAGAAATTCCATAAAAAAGGGCATGTACATTCAAAGTTCATGTTCCTGTGCAATGCATGTCATCAAAGCCTTGATGGCCCAAGAGGATTAAACAGGAGAAAGAAGAGCAACTTACTACGATTGTTCTGGGCAGTTTATAGAACTAAAACATAAATAGTTTAATTTCATATAAATAACATGGTTCTCTTTGAGTTCACTAAAGTAAAGTCAGTCCTAGGTGAGTCAGGCACAACCAATGATGTCAAGATAGGCCATTATGGTGAAATGGCAGATAATGCAATCATGGCAGACTGTATTAACGTGAAAAATCTACCAAATCCATTAGCTGTAACAGTGGATGTCTTAACACAGGTAGAGTTAGATGATATTAAATCATTTGCTACACAATACACAGTAGGGTATTTTTATAAATTCGAATCAGGGGATGAAATGACCATTGCAGAAGCCAAAGAGAATTGGTCAAGATGGTTTAATGCTAAATTTAGAAGACCTTCTTTCAAAGTGAGAGGAGGAGAAACTGCTCGTTGAATTACGAAATATGGTTAGCAGGTGACGGTGGAGATATACCAGACACTCCAATAGGTTATGTATTTAGAGACCCATGGCAAAGACCAACAGTTGGCCAGGAGATAAGAGTGCAAGGAAAAATATTCAAGGTACTTAGGTCAACACCATCAAGTAACCCAGACAATGTAAAGGTCATCTACTATGTAGAGTCACCAAACGACAACTGGCCATACAAAAGAAATTCATAATAAATAGATTTTTATATCTAAAATGATATAATAATAACATGTTCAGTAAGAAAATAAAAATAGAATTAGAAAAAAAGGATGATATTTTTCACCTAGAACCATTGGGTGACATTCATGTAGGACACTCAGGATTCGATTCAGACCTATACAAAAAAAGAATAAAGGCAATTAGTAAAGATAAAAACAGATACACCATTTTCATGGGAGACCAACTTGATGCCATAAGTGTGTACGATAAGAGATTTAATCCGGACATGAGCCTTGAACATGATATAGATAATCAAAGAAAGGAATGGCAGAAACTTACTCAGACATTAGTAGATGCTCATTTAGCATCAAAGAAAAATGAGAAAATATGGGGATTACTTCATGGTAATCACGAATACAAGATAAGAGAGATAACACGTTCATACATAGAGAACCACTTCTGTGAACCAAACGGAATATCCTTCTTGGGTGCAAAGTGCTATATAGCTCTTGAAGTAACATATAAGAGAAAGATTCTAGCACAGTGGGAGATTATGGCCATGCATGGAAGTGGTGGAGGAAGGCCCGAAAGAATGTTCCAGCAAATGAAGGTAGATAACTACATGGATGTATTCATGTGTGGACATCTACATCAAAAGAGATACATTCCGGGAGAGGCATACCAGATGGACTTTAGAAGCGGTAAGGTATGGAGAAGACCAACACATGCTATCAACACCGGAACATTTTGTGAATTTCTAGTAGAGGGAACAAGTGGGTATGGAGACCAAAAGAATGAAGTGAGTGGCACACCAATAGGAACTGCAACACTCTCGTTCAATGCAGAACAAGAGAAGATAGGCGGCCATATATGAACAGAAGAAACAAACAGTTCATAGAGGAACAAACTGAGAAAGAACAAATTCCTCTAAAAGAACAGGTGTATAGATGGATATTAAACCAGGAAGATGGAGCAACATTCGGTGAAACATACATGCACTTTAACAAGTATTCACCAAGATACCTCCGAGAACACATACGAAACCTAAAGGATATGGGCCTCTTAAGGACAGAAACATGTAGATGTCATTGCTCCACTGTATACCATGGGATAAAGAAATGAAAATATGTAAGAGCTGCAAGAGATGCAGCACAAAATTCTATTACGGAGAGGCCTTTGCTGATTTACGAGGAAAGATGACCAGAAGATATTGTGATGGATGTATTATCCTTCAACACAGGGATGAGTCAAGGGAATATCAGAGGAGTCATCGATGAGAATACCTAAAGATAAAGTACAGCATTTTATAGCAGGATTTACTCTAAGTTTATTAGGCCTAGTTTTTCTTCCATTAGTGACATTAGGTTTTATTTTCGGGGTAGGTAAAGAGATGTATGATTATTCAGGCAGGGGAACACCAGAAGCAAATGATATGATAGTTACGTTTATAGGTGCACTTGCAGCAACTATATTAGTGATATTAATATGACCAGAACTCAAAGAAGAAGACACACATCCACACCGACCAGGGATGGAAAGCATAACCCTGTATGCGTGGATGAAAACTGCAAGGATTGTAAGAATGAATAAAGTGATTACTGGTACACCAAGAAAACACCCATATTGTTTAATATGTCAAGAGATGTATATGGATTTCTGTATGGAACATCATAATATTAAAGGCAGTTGGGAGATGAGGGAATGAAACTAACCAAAGACAGATTCACCAACTGGGAAGATATAGATGAGGATTATGACATTCTATTAGATGATGAATTAATCATAAGTATAAAACCAGAAGAAAGGAGTAGGGATATAGCAGATTATATCTTATCGTTACAAGATGAATTAGACAGATTGTTAATCAAATATGATGAAGTTAGAGAGGAGCTGGGAAATATGAAATTAACCAACTGTGAGGACTGTAAATGAGATTTTCAGAGGATTGTATAAGATGTATAAAAAAGGCGGAACTAATGGAATTATATTTAAAGGCAAGGGAAGAATATGAAGTGTGATAGTTGCGGAGACGATATGAAAAAGATGACGGTCTGTCATCAGATTTGTGACAACTGTGGCCATGTTGTAGATTGTAGTGATGGTGTATTTGATTAATGTGGAAACATCTTAAAGATGTCTGTATGGGGTATAGAACCCATTGGTGGAGGGCCATGAGTATGAGTATAGCACTATTCATACACGCCTGGATACCAGATGCATTCCCAACATATGCAAGTGAGAAGATGAAAAGATGACCAAGTTTGAAACCACCATAACCAGAATATCATGCAACCTGTGTGACAGCCCAGTGATAAAATGGAGGGATGAAAATGATGAAAATCACTTGTGTAAAAAATGTCTTAAAAATGACTCTACCAACTGGAGAGACTTTACTTGAAGTATCCATCATGTGTAAAGGATAATCATAAGACATGTCCTTATGACCATGCCGCAACCAAATGCGAATGCTGGTGTCATGTCAACAGAAAGGTATGCAAAAACTGCAACCATGGAATGATGCTGCATGGAAGTGTAGATGGTAAGGGATATTGTTCAGAAGGTAATGGAAATTGGTGTGATTGTATAGAAGAAGGATTAACATACGAACAAGAAATAGAGTTATTAGAGTAACATTTTTATCCAACTACACACTATAATATACATGAACGGATTATGTCATATATGCTTTGCATCCAACCAACTATTAACTCTATGCAAAGGTATTCAAAAATGTGGAAAATGCTACGAGTATGACCAGTGCCACGAAAGAAAAGAATAAAACAGATAGGTTTAAACATGGTGTTAACCAAGGTAACATATGATATACAACTGGGAAGAATTCATAAAAACACAACGCCCTTTGATTATGAAGGGAATGAAGATTACAAGTCTAAAACTTATCATTGACAACAAAGTGGTCAAGGAAAGCTACAGCATAAGGGATGTAACCGATGCTTGAAGGTTTCTGGATGCATGAGTGTCATCTTAATGACTCGCCATACACCAGCAGCGTGATATACGCAGACGGTGTGGTGTGTCCTGAATGCAGCATGACCAGGGAGCACAGGGTATTGCAGGAGGACTATGAGCACCTGTTAAAGATAGCCGAAAACCTAAAACAGCAGCTAAAGAGAAAGGAATAAATAATAGAGATGTCATGTATATGACATGGTAAGTACAGATATCACTACCGCATACTTCACTTTATGCGATGCAGCATATGAAACATGGAAAAACTCCATTGACGCATATGTAGCAAAAACAACCCCATACTGGGCAACTTTCTTTAAATAGAAGTGCTCAGTATTTTTTTATTTCATCACATTTATAAGAGAGTGATACCAGTATTATTATACATGACATACAAAGTATATGCTATTGGTGGTTTATCCATTATTGCACTTCTTGTCGCCCTGGCCTACAATCCAGTTGATTTCACTGAAAATGAAATTAAAGAGTTTGCAGGTGAGGAGTTAAGAAATAATGACCAATACATTATATCCACCTACCAAACATCAGCACAATGGGAGTGGATTAAAGGTCAAGTAAGCAATGCAGAAGAGAGTGAAGATATAGAGTCTTTACAAAACAAACTCTCAGCATTAGAGAAAAGGATAAACACCCAAAGCAGCAACATCAATTCATTGACCAACCAGGTTAAACTGTTAGATACTAAAACTACAGTAGCAGCAACCTCAACATCTAATGAAATTGTAGAGTTCTACACCAGCGATGGTGACAGAGCAGAAGATAGATTCGACCAAGGTGATACGGTCTACTTTTACGCAACGATAGATTCAAACGCTAACACTCTCTACTATGAGATAGTTAATGATGATACTAACGTTGAAGTAAAAGACAGAAGACTCGAAGTCAGAGATAATACGGTACTTGCATGGGCCTGGACTATTCCAAGCACCCAAGCAGATGGTGATTATTACATAGAAATTGACATCGGTAACGCCAACGAGAGAGTTTATTTCGAAATTAGGTAGAAATACCATTTTTTTTCTTTTTAACAACACTTTTATACCATGTCCTTCAAGTAATACTGGCTGAAAGGCTCGTATCTCCAGGTCGGAGGAATAGTAACACGTAAGTTTGCTATGAGGGAGTGTAGTAAGACTCCTTTTATATTATTATCAACTATTATACAGTATGGATAAGGAAGACAAAGCAGATAGAGATGCAGTTAAGTTGACGTTACAAGAACTAGGCAAGGAGGCAATCCTAGGTACATTTGGCCCAGAGGATGTAGACCAGATGATAGGTAAGATGTATGCAGTAATAGATATGGCTTCACACTTGAGAATAACAAATATATCAATAACCATAACACTCCCAGAACTCATAAAGGCAAGAGTGGAATATTTAAAACAAGATAGTAGTGATGATACTACAGATGTCTGACCCATTCCCACTAGACCCATTCCCACCAGGCCACCCACCAATAGTTCCACCAGATTACTACGATGAAGAGGAGGAATACGATTAAATAGGACATCCACCATAATAATGGTATGACAAAACAGAATTTAAAAATCAAAGTGTTCGGAGAGCAAGCAAGAAACATGAAAGAAGGCCAAGTTTTTGTTGCCAAGTTAGACTCGGTGGAGGGTCATCCAGTAGCCATATTAGAAGAGGCAGCCAGTGCAGAAGACAGACTTCCATACATTGCAAAGGCAATAGGGGAGTTCATCTACACAAGTTTCTTACAAGGAGCACCAGCAGACAAAATCAAGGACATCCTTGTAGAATCAGTGGAGGTAGTTGAAGATGACTTCAAAGGCAACAAGTGGTAGCGAGGCAAACAAGTTCTGCAACCCCCTAGTGGAAGTAGACCAATGTGCAGAAGGCCTAAAGAAATGGGCAGCAGAGAAGAATAAACCAAAGACTAAGAAAAATTACAACGGTAATACCTACTGTAATAACCTATGCCATAGGTATAAGGCAAAGAAACCAAACTGGGGTAAGAACCCATACGATACACACGTCACCTGTAAGAAATGTGATGGTATATGGATGGAAAAGACATCATGCAAGGTAGGTAAGAATGACCAGTTAAGATGTCCATGCTGTAATATCCTAGTAAGAACAACTGCCAGGAGAAAACATGGCGGAGAGACAGCAAAGCTTTATCAAGGGTAATTACCATAGGATACCATGGATGAAGAACATGAAGAAAGACCCGAATGGGCATGGCTAACTGACAAATAACCATTTTTATTTTACTAGGGTTTATATGGGTAAACCACCATATAGAAGTATGAATGAAAACGCACTATCAGTATTAATAACACAAACAAGCAAAGCAGAAGAACATATGTTCCTAGCAGCATTAAAAAAAGACGGTCAATTAGAGGCTGCAAGACGAATGGTCAAAGCAGTAATCAAAGGCAAAGTAGGTGGTAACATTCTATTCCCTAACGGTCTTATGATTAGTAAATTCAGCGTAAAGAGAGATGACTTGAGAGTTAAAACAGAGATTAGATTCTTTGTAGGTGACAAGAGAGTATCAAAGAGTTACACCGTAAGAGACTTTCACAGAGCATAACCATTTTTTATACTTAAATACAATATTATTAAAGTATTATTATATTGAGTAACAAGTTATCAAAAAAGGCACAAACCCTGATTGAGGTGTCTCCCTTATTAAAGATATGCCTAATACAAAGACTGTCAGACAAGGATTCCATAGAGCTGCTGGGCAAGAATGGGTTCAAGATGAGCCCTGCAACATACCAGAGGTACAAGCAGGAATACAACTCAGGCACTAACAGAAGATTTCTAGAGATAGCAAGGAATGAATGGGCCAATGAGCATCTCCTGGTCTTAGATAAGCTAAAATACATAGAGAATCAATACTGGGAGTTATATGCAGAGGCCGAAACACCAATGGAGGGGAAAAACATCCTGGACAGCATTAGAACACTCCAGGTAGATTTACTAATAATATACAATGAGACCCCAATGATAGCCAAGGTAAAAGAAACACTAGAGGCAAAGATAAACATGTTGGAGTTAAAGAAGATTGAAACAACTTAAGCCTGATTTCACTGTAATAACACAGGAACTAATAGGTCTAACTACTGATAAGAACCCAAACGTACCAGAGGGATTCAAGGCATTCAATCACATGGTAGGGCCTCCAGTACACCCAGCTACAGGAGAACCATCAGATGTCTTTGACTACCAGGAGGAATATGAGGAGGCCTGGAACAAGCATCACAAGCTTATACTTAACAAGTCAAGGAAAATAGGTGCAACAGAGACCGCCCTACGCATAATTGCCTTCAACTGCTTCAATGGCAAGTATAACGGTCACAGGGTAATGATAGTGGCAGGTAACAAGCAGGAGGTGGCAAACAGATTCATAGAGAGATTCATAGCGATATTTGGCAAAGGCTTTACGGATGGAGACGGAAAGTGGTGGGCCATAGAGGACATCATCATAGACAGAAAGAGCAGCAGGATACAGATGTGGAACGGTATTATAATCCAGGCGTACCCGGCCAACGAGTCAGTGAGGGGTGAAGAGAACGTAATTTGTGTATTTATGTCAGAGTGTGCATTTATTAACCTGTTAGACGATAGTAAGGTATACAATGCATTACATCCTAACGTTGCCAATATCGGTCATGCGGACTTCATTATGGAGTCCACTCCTAACGGAAAAAGGGGTTTTTTTTGGGAGTTATTTACTGATGAGGGCAATGAATATCATAAGCTAGAGCAGCCATACACCAGGGCCATGGGCCAATTACTAGACGAAAACACAGTAATTAACGAGAGAAACAACGCAAAGATTGACTTTGAACAGGAGTACAACTGCAAGTTCACTACATCCCTAAGTGCTGCATTCAAGGAGGATGAGGTCAAGTATACGGTCAAAGATATAAATACCTATGATGATATATAAAGTATATGACTAATAGTTTATCTGGAGGCCACAGTGAAAAAGAGAAGGAACACAAGGAACGTATCAGAAAACTAAAGGCAAAGACCAGCAAGATGAGGGTAGCTGTAATTAAAAAAAAGAATAAATATACACCCGAAATAGGTGGATATGACCCTGAACTTGATGATGATTCAGGAAGTTCATGGGATGGTACTTCACCCGAAATAGGTGGATATGACCCAGACTTAGATTATGACGGATAACAACTTTTTAAAATAGATAGCCTTTTATTACTGGCACACCATTACTATACTAATGACACAATTCATAACAACAACAACCGCTGCACAAATGCGTAATGGCATTAACGTGGCAGGTGAAATAACAAAACTCAGTGACGTAAGAACAGTCAACCTCAAAGCAGGTGGTACTGTAGATACACTAACTGCAACACTTACTGACGATGCAGGTGAAATTGCCCTACAACTGTGGGCCGATGACATTGCAAAAATCAAAGTAGGCAGCAGAGTCAAAGTCCTTAACGGATTCACAAACGAGTTTAAAGGTCAAGTATCCCTCAGTAAGGGCAAGTTTGGTCAACTGGAAGTAGAGTAACAACTCTCTTTTTTTCTTTTTTACTTATAACACTTTTGCATACCACTTATATTGTACGTTGGCCTATAGATGGCATGACAAAAAAACAACCTAAAGAACTACACTGTGACAAATGCTTTGAGACATTTATGAACAAGATATTCCAGGCAAACAAAAAAGCAGGAATAAAGAGTGAGGAAGACTATTTAAAAGGTGAAGGCATATAATGGCCACCATATTCTCACTGTGCAACAACTGCAAGGAAGACCTGCATGACCTGTGTGAATACACAACAGACAACTGGTGTGCTTGCCAGTGCAAAGTACACAAAAGATACGAACATTAATAACCTATATTTTCCTAACATTATCATATTGGAAGACGAAGAGTATGAGAAATGGGCCAAGGAGTCACTTACGGAGATGGACAGGGAAGTAACCAGGGAAATGATAGGAGACCCTGTAGAGAAGAATAGATGTCCAAACTGCAATAGGCCAGAGACACACAACCAATGTGCATGCGGCAAATGGGATATTTACTGCTACTCATGTCACCTTAAAACAGACCATGAGTTTACGACTGAGAGCCCTAGTTAGTTTATATACCTAAACAACATCAAACTTAGCATGACCTGTATTAAATGCAGCCAGCATATGACAACCAGTGATGAGTATGTATTCTCATGTTGTATATGCAAGGCCATGATTATGTTAAATTAGAGATACCCTTATTAGTTCCATTAACTAAATAATACTGATGAAACCTCACCGCACACACTACTGGGTACTGCACAAGGATGGGTATAGATTCTGTTCTAAATGCAGACCAGAGGAGGATACAAGAAAATGACTAAAGCCAGATTTGAAAAGGATTACAAAACAGGTGAATGGGCCGAGGACAAACTAACAGATAGACTACGATTGGTATACAATGAGGTAGATAACTTTAAAACATATAATCCATACTGGGATATTCATATTATAGATACTGATAAATTAATTGAGGTAAAATATGATAAGAGGTCAAATACAACGGATAACTTCTTTATAGAGTGTAATTGTGCAGGTGTACCATCTGGTATTAATATAACCAAGGCCGAGGTCTGGGCTCATTGTACAGGCCAGGAATTTACATTCATTCCAACAGTATTACTAAAAGAGATTGCATCACCATATCATGTGGCTAAATGTTTCATTGATGAAAAATGGGTTCATGGTCATTTAGTACCAAAGAGTATAATAAAAGATTGTGGAATAACACTAAGTACAGATGAGTGTTCTGATGTTGATTTAATCAATGCCCTTAATCAATATGGCAGCAGTTAACTTTAAATTAATCGAATACTATCATATAGTATGAACATTGTAGATAACGATAAAATCAGCACAGGATTTGACCTACTTGATGAGGCAATGGAGAAGGTAGTAAACGAGCACCACCTTAACTTTTACGAGATACTCACAATACTGGCCATGATGGACTCAAAGGTAAAACAGAACAACACCACGCAGTTCCTCCTGGAGACAGTGACACGATTCCAGGAGCAGCAGAACAAGGAAGACGAGGAGCTACGATGAGGGAAAACCACAGTAAAAGGCCAACGGCAGACTGGTCAATATACTGGAACATGGAAGGCGGCAAGGAGAGATGGGAGAAAAATGAACGCTAAAGACTTTCCCCTAACCCATCCAAAAAAGGGCCAGATAACCATGGGTGATTTATCAAAGAACGAATTGTGCAGATATGTTATAGATTTGTTAAAGTATCAGAACATGATGCATGGCCAACTATCATTAACATTCACAACATATGCAAATCACATAGCAAGCATAGATGCCCAGTAACACTTTTATTCGTTACTCACAAAGTAAACGTATGAGAATAGACCAACTAAGTGAGAAGCAACGGTTACGACTAGAGTATATCATATCTAGAAAGGCCCAAATAGAAAAGGCCTGTCGTGAGATGACAGAGAAGATATTCAAATATTCCCAGGAGACAGATAAACTAGAAGATGAGTTGATGAAGTTTGTGTACAGTGAGGAGCAACATGCATGAGCATAAACCAGTCCTAGGCCGATACAACAACGTTGAGTGTAAAGTGTGCGGTAAGATATTTGCCAGGAACATTATAGTGCAGCCTGATTATGTCCAGTATAGAACTGACAGTGATAGAGATATATAACATAACAGTATATAAAAGGCATGACAGATGATGCACAAAAACTTGTGGGTATAACTAAAACTATCCTTGATACATTTACAGAACAAAAACTGACCAGGTTTGAATCACTATTTGTTCTAGAGGCAGTGCGTTCATCACTACAGGAACAAATCATAACAGATACAGTTAAAGAAATAATTAACGCAAAAAGTCAACCAGCACCAGGGATAGGATAATGGCAGTAAAGTTCGGTGGTCTGGATGTGGCCCTTAGAGTAGATAATACAGCACTCGTTGTACTCAAGCTTGAAGATGGTGTGTTAGAACAGGTGGGTCAAAAGGTATGGCCTCATATGTCACTTGATAAGGTTGCAGATGATGTGCTAAAGATACAGCAACTGGAACGAATGAAGGCAATAGGATATGATAGGTTAGGGATAGGCGATGGTGCTAAACAACTATTCTCTAAAGAAATTCCTCTGAGAGATATAATATCCTCCCAAACTAATAAATTAGCAATGATAGGATTAGTCAAGGGCCTGTTCAACCAGGAGAAGCTAGTAGTTCACGACAAGGATTTGTTCAGAGAGATACTTGAGCAGGAAAGAAAAATATCAGATGCAGGTAACGTTTTATATCAACACCCAACAGGATTCCATGACGATAGATTCTGGGCCTTGTGCTATGCATGCTCGGTTGCATCATATAGCTTGGCAGGTATACCAAGACCTACAGTGGCAAAGATGAGCAACAGACGAGTTCCACTGGATGTACTGATAGACCAGGAAATAGAGAAGCAGCTTAAAGGAATATAACACCGTAGTAAAAGTAGGGTAGTGTTTAAATATAATACATGAGTATTATTGGTATGACAAAAGTTAGAACACATACATCAACAATCGAAGACATTCTTGGACTTTATTTGTCTTTCCAAGCAGAAGACCCAGAATGGCGTTTGAGTGAGAGTCAGGCCCAAGAAATACAAGAATACAAAGATATTCTTAAAAGGAGAAATGCCTAATGACAAAACTCGATTTAGTAACAGGAGTTATCCTTGCAGAAGAAGGTAAACTCACCGATGAGGAATTGGTGGCATTTGTTTCAGAACACCAAGAAACTTTATCAAAACTACAAGGCTCATGGCAAAGGACAGTGCATCAACTCAAAGAGGAGGGATTGATATGACAGACACTCAGAGAACATTCACAATAGTAGAGTACTTTACTGTCAAAGCAAGCTCCAGTGAAGAGGCCTACAGGTTACACAAGCTAAAATCACCAACAGTAGAGAACGTATCCACCAGGGTAACGGAGAAAGAATTCTATGACTAACTGCAAGTTCTGTAACATACCGTTTTCGGTAAACCAGAGAGGCGAAGACGACTATGAGGTCTCCTGCGACAGGTGCGGATATGACGTATCCTAAACCTTTTTATCTTCATTAAACAAGTAATATTATGACCTGTGACAAGTGTGAGAACGTACATGCAGCACAACTGGCCGGGGTCACATCAGACCCATGCGGATGCGAATGCCATGACAAAACGGCACGATTTTTAATAGACTGTACCACGACAACGTCAGACGGTGACATATGTTCATGTTCCATGGCCGAATGTGAAACTTTCAAATTGTAAACCTTAATAAGTCTTAAACACTATATTTAGTCATGGCAAAAAAGTCTACACCCAGCAAGGCCACACCACGCATGGCCACAGACGGATTCTCTCCAAACAGGAAGATAGACAAAAACAACAACTGGAAGAAACTGTCAGGGTCAACAGAAGAGTTCCAGGGCCTAACAGTATTTGCGGCAGTAGACCCATACAAGTCAACAGAGAGAAAGACATTCCGTTCAGCAATGAACAACCCTTACGTTTATCGTGCATCCAGAATACACTCAACATTTACAGCAGGCCAGGGATACACAACCGACATAGTACCAAGAGAGGAGGAGGACATCCCCGATGAGCAATTAGATACATGGGGTTCATCCACTAAGATATTCGTTCCCTACTGGAACAAGGAAATGACACCAGAGCAGATTAAGGACAAGATAGACAAGATGGCCATAGATATGGACTTGTCATCCAACGTGTTCAATGCATATTTTACAGCACTAGAACAAGGCCGATGTGTCTTGGCCCTAACACCATTATCAACAGATGAGAATGGAAAATTTAAACTACCAGAGCAAATAAGACTAATCAGACCAGAGTTTACAGAGAGACCTGTCATTAATGAGAATACCTCAGAGCTGGAAGGAGTTCGCATAATAGGTGTACGTTCACCGACAAGGGATAACATCCTTCCAAAGAACAGAATGATATATATCATGCATGGATTCAACAACGAACTGTTCTCTGATTATTATGGAGACAGCAAGGTGGCCAGAATTTCAGATGAGGCCAATACCCTAAACATTATACTTAACCAGGACTATGAAAGAGCAGCAGAGAACACCTGGCATAAACCACCAATCTTCTCAGTGCCAATACCACCACAGGAATTTGGAAACGAGGATGCAGTATTAAATGACTTTCTCCTAAAAGCAAACGACTCCAAGGGTCAAAGCATTGCAGTAACAGGCCCTTCTGGCCCAGACGATGTAGGGGTAACTGTACTTAACACACCGGTAAACTCTGACATCGGAGGACTGGAGGTAATCAGAACAGGTCTAATCAAGGCAATCATTACAGCATATGGCCTACCAGGGTTCATGTTGGCAGAAGGTGACATAGGAAAGCTTGGCGGCAATGCAAACATCGAAGAGATAGACGCATACCTCAACCAAGAGATTAGACCGGAGAGAATAATCCTTGAGAACACCATAGAGAAGCAATTCTATGACACCATCCTATCCATACTTTTTGATACCGATGACGCAACACAGATACCGGTAAAGATTAAATTCGCCTTTAACAAGCCGAGATTAGTAACACTAATCACACCGGACATGTTCCAGGTATTGGTACAGATGGCCCAGTACAACCTCATAGACGAGTCAGGCATCAGAGATATATTAGGACTGGAGGACTTGGACAAGGAGACAATGAGCAAGGGAGTGGCAGGAGGAGCATACCCAGGCAGAAACAAATGGAATCAGGGCAGGCAGCCAGTATCGATTAACTTGTGGCCAGAGGAACTGGCCAGGATGAACGACCAGTGGAAAGGCCCAGACAAATGGCAGACACCGGATGCATGGCCGGCAGATACTCCGCAGGAAATCATAGACAAGTGGCCAACTCCTAAAGACCTGGAGTGGAGCAGAGCTGGAAAAAAGTTACAGTCAGCTAGAAAGAGTGCATTATAATGGTGACGGAAGGGGAGCTAACTCTTATCATGACAAGAATCTTTGACAAACTTGACTCATTCGAGGAGAAGATAGATAATATATGTGATAGATTAACCAGGTTAGAGGCATCAGTAACAGACCATTATGATGACATAGAGGAGGATAAGGAACGTAAAAAAGCAAAATCAAGCAACAACGAAAGAAAGTATTACATTCTCATTGCAGCAATAGGAACAATATTCGGCATTATAAGTCTGGTAAAATAAAAAAACAACCTAGCACTGTTCGTCTGAAGTGTTAGGAAGGATGTTGTATTGTCTGTTTGTATCGAACTTTCGTTCTTTTGGTGTGATATTTGCGTTCATAATGACATACTTAGGGTATTACTCTATATAAACTAAAGGGAATGAGTGATTATAAAATCAACTTCTTTCTCAAATCCTTTGTCCTTCTGGGTAGAATCCAATAAAAGTTTACTACTCCAGGTATCTTTTGTCACATCATACTGGTGTTCCAGGTATCTACTAGCCAGGCCCAGCCATTTGATGTTTTCTTGTACTAAAACGAGCATAGGGTATTATATGTGAAATTGACATATTAACCTTTTGTAAATAATGCACCAATCACCCCATTATTTGTAGGGAAGTATCTATATACTATATTGGCCTAGATATGATATGACAAAATGTGTTAATTGTTCACAAGACTTGAAGATTCATGCAGTATATGGCCCATTAGGCCCAGTCTGTAATAGATGTCATCAAGGCAAACATCTACGATGATTTTTTTATATTAAATGTATCACATGACAGTGTATTAATTACCATGTGAGAAAATACGTTTACGTGAGCTTTGGTTTCCAGTTAACGTACCGCGAGTATTGCCCTGACTCAATAAGTACCATTGGTTCACAAGACTTATATTCCTTTAAAACATCATATTTGTCATGGTCGACATACCAGTAATACTTGTTATTGCAGCATTAGCAGGTGCAGGACTGAATGTAATCAGAGGAGTATCACAATCCGATGAGAAATTCAACTTCAAGAAAGCATCCGGTGCGGCAATAGCAGCAATCGTTGCATCACTAGCAACAGTGTCAATCTTTGACGTGTCAATACTAGGTGGCCCGGTACAAACTGTTATCTTAGGTTTGCTAGCCGGATTTGGTTCTGACTTTACTTTGTCAAGATTGAACAAATAGGCCCTGGTTGAAGCCTTAAATAAAACAACTTCCTTTTTTATTATATGAACAAGTGTACCTACCGTTCCTCTCTTAATAAAATTGAGTTCATCGAAGACGAGCAGGAGGAGTGGAGACACAAGTGGGATTTGGATGTCATGTACTACGACATCATATCGCCATGCAGGACAGTTCCACTAAACAAAGTAAAGCGTGCACTGAACCTGGCCATGACGACCTGGGATTTGGAGATACCGGTCAAGTTCAAATCCAACTGGAACAACTACAGAGTGGACAAATCAAACATAACCATATCATTTAAGAACAGTGACGAAGACCATTATTTTAGAGACAGACCCAGCGTTCTGGCATATGCATATTTCCCAGGACAGGGCAACGTAAGCGGCCAGGTCGTATTCAATGACGACTACATATGGAGCACAAACGGCAAGCCAATATCAGGCAAAAAGGCCAAGGAGGAAGGATGGGTAGAAAATGCACAGGACAACAGCTCACTAAGAACATACAACATAATACATGTCCTGATACACGAACTGGGCCATTCTCTAGGATTAAGACACGATGCACACAAGGACAGCAAGGATGTCATGGATGCCTACTATTCCGGCAAGCTGGAGCTGTCATCATATGACATATCCAGGATAAGGGAGAAATACGGAGTAAGAATGTGGAGAAGATGGAACTGGTACACCATAGTAAAAAGGGCTGTGGCCAGGATGAAACTTAGATTATAACCCTTATATATTATTATTCCATATAAATAGCAATGACGTTTAAGTGTTTTGTACATGATTTCGAATGTGACGGTATCGCAGAATGGGATGGCCATAACGAGAAAGAATCACATACAACAACAGGAGTGTCACCATGCTCTCTATGTGGATTCTCAACCGAGTTTTCATTTACAGGTAAGAAAAAAGCAGGTACAATACCATGTGTCTGTGAGGAGTGCAAGGAATCATTATGATAGAATCAATTAACGGCAACGCAACTTTAAATAGTAACATGACTAAAGTTAAAGGTATGGAAGATAGTATGAATATTCATGGTTATGTAACAATTATAAAAAACGCAGGAACAGATACAGAAGAAATAATTTGTAAGGATAAACACAATCTCTTAACCAACTCTGGCCGAGATTGGATGCATGCTCAAGTATATACCAATACAGCAGCAGGAGACAGAGGAGCAGGATACATCGCCCTAACAACCTCCACAACAACACCGGCAGCAACAGATACACTCTTAGCAAGTGAAATCACAACAGGCGGTCTGGAAAGAGCAGACGCAACAACCAAAACACACTCATCTGGTACAAACAGCACAACCCTTCAACATACCTTCACATCATCAGCAACTCACACAGCAGTTATCAAAGCAGCATTATTCAACGCTGCATCATCAGGAACAATGGCCCACATCAACACCTTTACATCAGTTACACTACAATCCGCTGATACCCTCCAGGTCACATGGACACTAACATTAGGATAATTATAATATAAAATCCTTTTATATCAATAAAACATATTTACTTATATGGCAAGAACATCTGGTAAAGGCTATGGTAGAAATAATGTCGTGGCCACAGGGTCAGATTCTGGAGACCAGGTTTCCGTAAACGCATGGAATGATGACAAAGACGCAGGTGGAATGCTTGGATTCACATCAAGTACAAAAACAATCTCAAGTGGAGCAATCACCCCAATAGATACGGCAACAGTTGCAGCAGCAGAGGCCGGTACTACAGATAATTTAGACTTTATTACTTATTCAGATACAATGGAAAATGACATACTATATCTCTTTGCAGATGCAGGTGACACCATCACTGTCAGACATAACCAATCACCGGGAGCAGGCCAATCAGCAATAATAACAACAAGTGCCGCAAGCGTTACCCTGTCAGAAACAGTGCCATTGGTCTTGCAAAGAAGAAGTACGACATTTTATCAAATCATAGAGAACAGTATTTCAAGTGTGACAGCAGGAAGCACGACAACATTCACCAACAAGTCAATAGACTTGACAGATAACACTTTAACAGGAACTTCAGCAGAACTGGCCACAGCAATATCAGACGAGACAGGAAGTGGAGCTCTGGTATTTGGAACAAGCCCAACTTTAGTAACCCCTGCACTTGGAACACCGTCAGCACTTGTATTAACCAACGCAACAGGAACACTCACATCACCAACACTTGTAACACCTGCACTAGGAACTCCAGCAAGCGGAACATTAACTTCATGTACTGGATTACCAATAGGCGGTTTATCTACAAGCGGAACTGCAAGTAGCAGTACATATCTTAGAGGTGATGGTGCATGGACAGCGGTAACTACATATTCAGCACCAACAATAGGTAGTACATCAATCGCTAGTGGTGCAACTGTTACAACAATAGCAGGATTAACATTAACTTCTCCAACACTTACAACCCCAGCACTTGGAACTCCAGCAAGTGGAGTATTAACAAACGCAACTGGATTACCACCAACAGGTGTAGTAGGAACGGCAGCCATACTTGGAGCAAATACGTTTACAGCAACACAAACTTCACCATCTTTAGATGTTGAACATACAACATCAAATGCAGAAATTATACGATTTAGAAATCAATCATTAGATGGTCAGTTTATTGCAAAAGACACATATAAAAATCTATCATCAACAAGTGTTGAAAGAATTATTGCTCAAAATATCATACAAACAACAGATTATACAAATGGTGCAGAGGATGGTTCTCAACGTATGTATGTTATGGAAAATGGAACACTAACTGAATATTTGAATATCCAAGGTGCAGGTGCAAAGATTATAGCATATAAACCTCTAGACATGAGTGGAACTGATATTGATAACATTCAAAACTTGGTACATGATTTAACCTCATCACCAACTGTATCAGGTGCTCAAACATTAGACTTTAATGCAGACCAATTAGAAAGTTGGGCTTTATCAGGAAGTACCGCAATAACATTTAACACTTCTAGTAACAAAGCAGTAGGTCGGAGTAAAACAATCAGATTAGTCAATGATGCAACATTACAAAACCTAACATTAAACGCAAGTTGGAAAGTAGTCGGAACAGCACCTACAGATATTGCCGCAAGTAAGACAGCAATCCTAACATTAACTTGTTTCGGAACAGCAGAAACAGATATAGTTGCCGCATACGCAGTAGAGGCATAACCTCATGTCTCACAGAGACAGTTTAATTAAAAAGAATAAAGAATTAAAAAAACCAATGGACTTGATGAATGTTGGATTTGTTGGAGCTGCTAGTGGTGGAGAATCATTCATTGAAGCAACAGGTGGAAATGTATCTGGCGGAACAATAGATGGAGATTACAAATATCATACTTTTCTTTTAGCACAAACTGGAACAAATTTTACAGTTACATCACTTGCAAGTGATGCCGCAAATAATGTTGTAGAATATTTAGTTATTGGAGGCGGTGGAGGTGGAACTGCAAACGGTGGGGGTGGAGCAGGAGCATATCGTACAGCTACAGGTTACACCGTAACGGTTCAAAATTATGCTATTGTTGTAGGTGCTGGTGGTGCAGGTAACACCACAGGTGGTGTAAATGGTTCTAGTGGTGGTTATTCCAGAATTACTCCTGCAAGTGGTACAACTATTAACTCAGTAGGAGGCGGTGGAGGTGGTGCTCAAAACGGAGGTGGAGGTAATTCATGTACCGTTGGTACTAGTACAGAAGGTTCAGGAGGCGGAGGAGGAGGAGAAACTGGTTCTTGTGGTGGTGGAACTGGAGGTTCGTATGGTAATAACGGTGGTGCTGGTCTTGCAGTTTCCCCTGCTGGTGCAGGAGGAGGTGGAGGTGGAGCATCCGGAGCAGGAGTAGCCGCAAATACAAGTATGAAAGGTGGTGACGGTGGTGCTGGTTTATATTCTTCAATTACTGGAACTTCAACACCTCGAGCAGGTGGTGGAGGTGGAGGAACATGGCAAACCAGTGGAGTTGGAACTGGAGGTGTAGGAGGAGGTGGAAATGGTCATACTAGAACTGGTTCTGGTGGTACTGGTAATGGTAGTGCAAACACAGGTTCAGGAGGAGGTGGACATTGGGATGCTGGTGGACCATCTTCTGGTGGTTCTGGAATTGTAATTTTGAGGTATAAATTTCAATGAGTCATTATGCTAAAGTTGTAAACGGTATAGTTACAAAAGTAATTGTAGCTGAACAAGATTTCATTAACTCATTATCTGATAAAGATAGTTGGTTGTAATTGAAAGTTTCATGTTGACAGTGACTATGATGGTCACGCTGTATGCGTAAAATGTGGAAGCATCTTCAAATAGTTAATATATCTTAGTAAACATATATAAGCATGGCCAGACTGTTTGACCCAGCGGTATTCGACAATACGGTATTTGATACTGCAAACAGACAGTATGTAACAATAACAGAACAGGCACAGGTATTTGACGAGGCCATATTCGATGCAGCCATATTTGATACAAACACAGGTGGTATAATAACTCCTACAGATGCAGTAGCAAGACAGTTAACATCACAAAGAGCCATAAATGAGTCACTGTCAGTGTCAGACAGTGTTACCGCACTGACAGCATTACTCAGGTCAATAAGTGACAGTTTTACACTAACAGACAGCCTGTCGTCATCTAAAGCATTGAATCGTGCAATAGTCGCAACCAGACAATTATTTGACGAGGCCGTATTTGACAGTGCAATATTTGATGTAGAGCCGGGAACAGGCTTTGGAACGTCTGACAGCGTGTCATATGTCACCCCGACAAATCACAGAAGACTGTATGACAAGGGCCAGATGTTTGACCCAGCCGTATTTGACAATGCCATATTTGACATCGTACAAAAAACCAACGAAATTACAGACGCAGTAGCAAGAAGTGAAATAAACAGAAAAACAATAACAGAGCCAGCCGTATCACTATCTGACAGCGTGTCAAGGTTGTATGGGTCAGTTAGAGCAATAGCCGAGTCAATATCAGCATCTGATTCGGTTACAAGACTGGGAACTATGTTTAGAACCATATCTCAGACTGTGACATCATCAGATACAGTAAGTACCATAGGAGATGCATTCAGAAGCATCACAGGGGTATCTATCACATTATCTGACAGCGTGGTAAGAAAACTAGGTGCAGCCAGAAGCATAGCCGAGGCAGTATCAACGTCTGATTCTGTAAGCAGACTTGGAGGTACATTTAGAAGCATGGCTGAGAGTATATCAACATCTGACAGCGTGTCCGCACTATCTTCCGTCTTCAGAGCACTAGCTGAGAGTGCAAGTCTAACTGACGCAGTTACAAGTGTAAGAACGGCATTCAGAACATTGGCTGAGAGCATATCAGTAATTGACTCAGTGACAGGCGGCAAGTTAATACTAATACCATTCAGAGGAACAGTGGTCATATTACAGGAATTGCGTAACAGCATAGTAATAAGGAAGATAACCAGGGATACCAACCAAATAATTAAGATATTGAGAGGAACAGTCACAATATAATATTTATATGATATAAAAAGAATGATACTATATGGTAGCAGGAAAAGTTCACATAAACGACACATACACAGATTTTCAATTATTAGTGGAGAAAACAGGCACAGACGGAACAAATACGGTATTAGACTTGTCTGCTGCCAGTGTTCTACAAATGGTATTTACAGACCCAGAAGGCACTGAAACAACAGTCACCGGAACTATCCTAAACTCACCTGGTACAGACGGCCTGTTGAGATTCATTAACAGCTCAGGTGCTCTGGTCATAGACAAAACCGGCCTATGGAAGTACAGGGCCAAGGTCACTATGTCAGTAGGTGGGGTATTCCAGAGCAACAAGAGCTCGTTTGAGGTAATATGATGACAGACAAAGAATCTCAACTAAAGGCAAAATTGCTTAAATTGAAACTGGCTGGAAAACTAACCGACTATCAAAAACGAGACTTTGCAGACAAACTCAAAGACCCACTGGCCAAAAAAGTTCCATTCGGAAAAGATGACAGAGGCCCTGGCAAAATAAGGGATGATGCCCTTGACAAGTCAGAGGCATCCACTTCAGGCAAGAAGGTCAGGCCAAAGACACCAACAGATGCAGACAGAGCAAGAATTATCACAGCTAAAGCTAAAGTAAACAAGTTAAAAAAGAAATCATCCATACCGGATGAGATAATGCAAGAGGCCGCAGACGCAGCAGGACAAAACAAAAACCTTGCACCATCATACATAGCACAAGACCATAAACATTCTATCATATTCAAGGGCCACAGACTCGGTGGATTCAAAGGTGCAAGCCTCAACTCCCAATCAGGAAAGTTCGCAAAGTACTGGCTTCTTAACGCCAAGGAAACCAACGGTAACGGATGGGGTATAGCAGCACATACTGCCAAGGAGAACATGAAGAAATTCATCGGAAGACCCCTAGTAGTTACCGCCAAGTCATGGCATGGAGCAAGCGAATACGGAGAGGAGTACGAGCACCCATACCTTCCAACCAATGACATATCTGCCATACTAAACCACCAGGACAAGTTCAGGGTGGGAAGCATAGTGGATGTGTTTGAGGACAACAACGGTGACTGGTTTGCCAACATTGAAATGTTACCAAAGTTTGCAAGTCGCACCCTGCCGCCATTCTGCTCACCAGCTATCTATCAGTTAGATGCAAAAGAGAACGAGGGCCAAATCAGCAAATGGGAGGCCCTACACTTGGCAGCACTTAACGAGAACCCTGCATACGGTGCAAGAATAGCCCTACTTAAAGGTACGTGTATAGGCACAGGCAACGAGTGTCAGGTGCAGTTCAAGTCGGCCAAGCTTGAGGGCAAGGTGATATGCACCAAGAAACTCAAGGGAAGGGTAGCCAATTTAAAAAAAAAGCAAAAAATAGCATATAAAGGTGGAAGCAAATATGATAGACAGATAACTGATTTAAGTAAAAACTTTGAAACACAAAGAGATGAGATAACAAAACGAAGGCCTGATAGCACAGTAGGAAAACAACCACCAAACACATTTGGTAACACTTGTACCAATGAGGCAACATGTGGTGCAACGTCAGGTTTTTTAAAAAATAAATTATTAATAGACCATGGATTGAACTATAAACAAGTAAAAATAGAAGGCGGTATGTACACAGGCCCAGGAGGGGAATTTAGTTCGGCTGGTATGGATGATAATGGCACACCAACAGTAGGACACGAATGGGTTAGATTAGACGATGGTACTATACTTGATGGGTCATCAGGACAGTTTATGAATCAAAAAAATAAAATTAATCAAAAACAAAGATTAAGAGTTATACCACCAAATGCACCATTACAAAAATATTACAAAGGACATTATTCACACAACCCTATGGGTAGAAAAGTATGGTATGATAATAATGACCCATTAAAAAAAGAATTTGCAAAAATCGAAAGAAAGATAAGAAGAGGAAAACTCAAGGGAAGGGTAGGTAAAATAAAGCAAAAAATAGCACTTGACCTAACTGAGAACGTCAAGCATCATATGAAAGGATTTATGGGTAGACCAGAGAAACAAAAAACTAGACTTGAGAAGGAATTATTTGGTGATATGCTTGCTACTAATAGTAAAAGCAAAATGCAATTACTTACCAATTTAGAATCCATTAGAGATGATAAAATATTAGAAAGAGATGACGAGGGAGACATTATAAATTCTCTAGGGGATACAAGGGGTACTGCTCTAGTACATTCATTTAGTAAGGATAACCCACATGGTATAGTAAGTCCTATAGATAAACAAGAACAAGAATATCAACAGACAAAACAGTTAATGAAAAAACCAGTTGATGGCCCAAACACACAGATGACTCAAGAAAGAGCAACAAGAACATTGGATGATATTGAAAAAGGAAATGCAAGAAAATCAAATAGACCTGTAAGTTCTACGTATAAGTTTAAAATATCTAAACTAAAAGCAAGACTTGCAGGTATTGATTATTCAGAATTTTATAAAAAAGAAAGACGTTATGAAAAAGAAAATCCATTACCTACTGAAAGACAACCTAAAGGATTTGGGGAAATTATGGGATTAGTAGACCCACCAGCATTAACAAAAGAAGTTCCATTTGGTAAAGATAAACGTAGTCGATTTAGAAGAAATTTAGATACACCTGATTATGCTGTTACTAAAACAAATGTTTTTAAAACAGATGGTGATAAAATTACACCACCAGAAGGATTGAATATGAAATCACCATTCAAACCAAGAAGAGATAAAACAACCGGATTACCTTCAAGAAAATCACCAAGACAATCAGACAGAGTAAGAATTATAAAGGCAAAATTAGCAACATTGGGAGAACAAAACATGACCTATCAAGATTCTAAAAAAGTAAAGATAATAAAAAAGAAACACCCGGAGGTAAGGAAGGCCAGTCTCGCATCCGAGTTTGCACATAATGATATTGAGGGAGTATTAAGAAAAATACACTCCAGTCCGTTGCCGCCAGACAAAAGGGAGCACCAGTCGTCATTCCTTTCGTCAACTGGTGACTACATAGGAGGAGGCGAAGACCATACTGAAACAATCAAGTCAATCTTTAAAGACAAAGAGTTTACACCAGAGGATAAAGGTAATGATGGGCCTGTAACTAGATTTAGTATAGAACACAAACTACCAAGAGTACAAAGAAGAATGACACGAAGAGGTGGTAGAGTATCATTTGGAATACATTCACCAATAAACAAAACACAGTTAAGGTCAATACAAGATGTGGAAAAAGCAGGTGAAGAATTGGCATTTGTTGTTGGCCCTGATGTTAATGGAACTGTAGGTGAAGGTTATAGAGACTTGACTAAAGCATTAAGGGAGAACAAATTCCTATGAGCCTCAGAGTTAAACTGGCCAGAGCAAGATTAGCATTAAATCAATTTCATCCAAAAACAGACATGGTAGAAAAGATGATGCGAAAAACATCTATGAATCACGCTTTAGGGGATTATGACCATCAAGGTGATACATTCATAACACGTAATGGTCATCATATAAGAGATGTTGATGCAAGAGGACATGAAGCAACAATAAAACCATATTTAAAAACACTTGGAATAAAAACAACAGGCCAGGAATCAGTTGACGATTTTATAACAGCAACAGGTATGATTAGAAGTAAATTTAGTTACGGTTCAGGTGCATATCAATTACATCATCCTCCATCAAAAGAACAAAGGAAAACAATGCAAAATTCAAAATATGATGCAGATATAGGAGATGAAAACATGTATATAGAATCAAATCATTTAGCACCTAATGAACAAAAATTACACAGAAGTTTATTCGGTAAACAAAGATTAGCACTACAGCCGGTAAACAAGGGAATACAGACGTTCCACAAGGTAAAGATAGACCCGACACAGGGAGCAGAAATTGCAGATGCCTATGACGCAGCAGAGCACTCTCCAAACGACCCGGGGGTCATATCCGCATACAACGCCCTGAACAAGGAGACAGGAGAGCAATATGACGAGATGATTAACAATGGTCTAAAGATAACCAAGCTAAAGGAGGGAGA
>Ga0209044_1000318_pt1 | contig 41122 bp, 40 predicted proteins | sample SaaInlV_130m_DNA_FD_184655 | JGI IMG/M metagenome (GOLD analysis project Ga0209044, IMG submission 184655) | Marine microbial communities from expanding oxygen minimum zones in the Saanich Inlet - SI037_S4LV_130m_DNA (SPAdes) (version 2) | ecosystem: Environmental > Aquatic > Marine > Intertidal... | reverse complement strand
TTCCTTTCAGATTCTTTAAGATCCTTGCTTAGCATTTGGATGGTTTTGTAGGCTAGATTCTGGTTGTTTTTTAGGACTTCCATAAACTTACTCTTGGGAACATAGCAGATGATGCTGTCTTCAATCGCAGTAGCCGTGGCGCAATAAGGTTCGTCACTCAACAATGATCGATAGCCTAACACATCGCCATCTTTCACAAAACGTACAATTCGTTCTTTGGCTTCATCACCTATTTTGTAGACTTTGACCTTGCCCTTGTAAACGCAGTAAATCCCTCTCCCCCTAGACCCTTCTTGAAATATCACCTCTCCTTTCTTGTAGAAATTATCTGCTTTCTTCTCTGAAAAGATGTCGAGTTCTTGAACGGAAAGATCACAAAACAATGAGTCCGTTTTCTTACAGCCTTGACATTCAGTACAAGTTGGAACTTCTTCGTGATCGTTTAGCTGCATCTCTCGATTGATGGTGAGGCTGGAAAATTAGGCCGCCAGAATTCAAGATAAACTATCGAAAATGGCATCATTATATGATTCAAATCATATAATAAAAGAGAATAATTTCTATTCTGAAGGTGTTAGCCACCAATCGAGACCATGCTTCTATTAGCATCTGTTTTGGATCGATCGAGAAGGTCATCTAGAGAGTTCATCCCAGCTCTCTGTGCTTTTTTGGATTGAATTGAATCACCGATCAATTGTGAAATATCTTCTCCATTTCGCAGTGGCGCCAACAAATCTGTTTCAGATGTGGAGAAAAGACAATTCTTCATTTTGCCATCTGCTGTAACTCGAATCCGATTACAAGAACTACAAAACGGATGAGTAACCGACCCTATGACTCCGAATGTTCCTTCAAACCCATCTATAGCATAACACCGAGCGGTGTCATTTTCCTTTTCAGGCATGTTTATCAGATTCTCTGCACCATAATGAGCACTTATGACTTGCATCATTTCCTGGTAACTCGTGCCTTTGGACAAATTCCAGTCATTTCCATTAAACGGCATGAATTCTATGAACCGAACATGAAGTGGCTTGTCTTTCGATAGTTCGACAAAATCAACCAGTTCGTCGCTGTTCACACCGGCCATTACAACCATATTCAATTTCACCAGAAATCCTTCATTTAAAAGGAGCTGAATGTTGCGGTATATTCTATCTGAATAATCTTTTCTACAGATGGCTGCAAGTCGATCCGGTTTCAGTGAGTCCAGGCTGACATTTACGGACGTAATTCCCGCTGATCTAAATGTATCAATGAACTTTTCGACAAGAATACCGTTGGTAGTTATTGCTAATTCGACATTCAATTTCCCCAATTCCCTTATGATATCATGGGCCGATTTTCTAATTAGCGGCTCACCTCCGGTCAATCGGATTTTCTTTACCCCAAGCTGGACGAAAGTCTGAGCCATCTGAATTACTTCTTCATTTGACATAAACTCAGACTTCTCCCTGAGCTCTACCCCATCCTCTGGCATACAGTAGAAACAGCGAAGGTTGCAGCGTTCCGTTAGCGAAATTCGTAGGTAGTTGTGTTCCCTTCCGAATGAGTCTAAAAGCATTAGTCTGCTATCATTTTTTCAAACTCAGCTTGAGTTATCAATTTGTGAGCTAATGGGAATAGAATTGTGTCTTCACGGAAGATATGAAGACGAAGCATTTCTATAAGCTCTTGGCCGTTGCTGAACGCCACATCATAGACAAACATCTTTGATCCTGCATCTGGTAACCTCGCTGCCAATCCCAACAAATTGAAGGACAAAGAAGCTAGCTGGATAAATTTCACATGATCATCCTCCATCATGTCTACCGCTGTTTGCGGCTCATCGCCATCCCCTTTTTCGCCGGACTCAATCAATCGTTGATGAAGGAGTGGAAATAGCTGTCGTTCTTCTCTACGATTGTGATCGAGAATATTGTCATCAAAAAATTGGAAGAATTCACTAAAAGCAGTGTTTATCTCATCATTCAGCTTATACTGCTCTTCTCTAAACTTTATTAAACCCTTTTCAAAACCATCAATTATATCCTTTCCGGCCTTGTGTTCATCCATATAGCGCTCAAGCAAAGGACTCATCTCATGGTAGGTCACACCTTCAACCGGCGTCGGGTCATATACATCTGGTGGATCCATTGGAGAATTCTCTTGATCCTCCAGCCCTTTGTCTTTCTCAGCGTTCCTTTTTATGGGGTCTGATTTCTTAAGCGCTTTGTTGATCTTCTTGCTTTCGTCAATGATTCGCTTACCGGTTTTTTTATCAATTATTTCCATGTATTGGCAATTATCGGACGTAAAGAACGATTAATAAAGACCAGTAAATCATGACATAAATCAGCACAAAACCAATAATTGTTCGGCCCTCGAGAAATTAAAATATGAGCGTTGAACGCCGGATATACTGGCGCATATTTTTTATTTCATTCTTGGCGATGCGGAGTAATCGGGTTCATTGTGCTTAAGCGCTATGAGCACCCATGGATGAACCCTTGATTATAGGGATGATCACGGTCCCCACTTCGTATTCAATTTAATCAAACTATCCAACAATAGTTAGAATCAAGGATTGTCAAATTCTCGTTTTGGACCTTGGTAATACCACCAATTCAAAATCAGACATATTAGATAATAGAGAGCGAATCCGTACAAGGCATATTCAGCATGCCCGGCAGTTACTTGCTGTCCAAACACTTTTGGGATGATAAAGGCCCCATAAGCTGCAATTGCAGATGTCCACCCGAGAACGGGTCCAGCCTTTTCCTTACTAAAGATGTACGGGATACTTCTGAACGTGGATCCATTTCCAATTCCAGTGGTTAAGAATAGCACCATGAACGCACCAAAGAATGGCCACCAATACAACTCTGGTGTTTCAGTGCCTTTGGCTTGTATTACATAGTATGCAACCGTTAAAGCCGCGATAATCTGGAATATGGTGCTCCACATAGTAACCTTTGCACCGCTGTTTACTTTGTCCGAAAGCACACCACCTAACGGTCTGACCAAGGCTCCCAATACTGGGCCTAAAAATGCCCAAAGCATGATGTTTGGCGCATTTGGATTTGCCCATTCAGGGTTCAAAGGATTTGAATAAACGAAGATGTCCTGTGCAAGCTTAGGAAAGACCATTGAGTATCCTATAAAAGAGCCAAATGTCATGGTATAGATAATGGTCATTATCCAGTTGTGCTTGTCTGAGAGGATCGAGAATTGTTTGTTCAGATTCTCTTTGATTTCTCCTGGAGTAACAAACTTCATAAGGACGATAGTGAGGACAACTACTGTGGGAAGAACAACCCACATCGCCGAATTCTTCATTCCCCAGTCTCCCCAAGGAATTCCAATCAACAAGAAAGCACCAACCGCGGCTGCCAATAGACCTAAAATGACCATGTAAAGTGTCTTCGTCACTCCCGCTATTGTGCTTGGAAGGCTCGGTGTTCCAGTTGAAACATTATTCATTCTAAAGAATGCACCCAACGTTGCCAAGGTGATGAGTGGTACCCAAATCCAAGCTGCATTTTGTAGGCCTTCAAAAGGTGCGCCTTTAGCAGTAGCAATAGAGCCAGCAGTTCCACCAAACAAAGAAAATGTCACTACCAATGGAATGACTTTTTGCATTATACCAACCCCCAAATTCCCAAGTCCAGCATTCATTCCGAGCGAATAGCCCTGAACCTTTTTCGGGAAGAAGAAGCTTATGTTACTCATGGATGAGGCGAAGTTTCCACCTCCAAATCCTGAGAGCAATGCCATTGATGCAAAAAACATGTACGGCGTATTGATATCGCTTAAGGCTATACCCGTTCCAATGGCAGGGATGAGGAGTAATCCAGTGGTTACGAAAATGACATTCCGACCTCCACCTAAGGAAATAAGGAAAGAATTAGGAAGCCTCAACGTTGCGCCGGCTAATCCAGCTATCGCTGGTAAAGTATAATAGAGGTTATTCACTTCTCTTAACGCAGCGATGTACTCTTCTGTACCAGCAACCAGTCCATCGACCATACCGAATGTGAAGCCAAACTCCTTCATGTACTTGATCAATACACCCCACATAATCCAAACCGAGAAGGCAAGTAATAATGCAGGTATGGAGCTCCAAAGATTTCTCTGGGCTATTTTATTGCCTGTAGACGACCAAAACGATTCGTCCTCGACATTCCACTCTTTTATATTGATTGACATAGTTGGTCTGTTAGATTGAACAGTACGACCAAAACTAGACCGGGTCAAGTGATTTAAATATGATCTAAATCACTACTTCATAGATGGTTAATCTCTCAAAAAAGCATCCATGTAAGAGTCACTTTTTGCTCTCATAGAAATTGGGCTTAAACGTCAACATCATCCAAGACCAATTGCTTATTTCTGAGGTACTTCCTCCTTTGATGGCTACCATAGTTTCTGTGCCCAACATCTGCGAATAGCCACCTTGAAGCATAACTCCTTTAGCTAGTTTATACCCAAAAACTAGATCCACCTCTTGCCCAAGTCCCGGTGACATGGCTTTATAGGTCCCAGTAGATGCAAATTCGGCTACGTCCATTACGTCTGCTGCGGCAAGGAAATAATGTCCGATCAGCTTGACAACGTATTTTTCTTTTTTGAAGGCAAATCCCAAGAAACCATCTTGTAAGCCAACGCTACCAGCGTGATTTCCCACATAGAAGTAATCCATGTATCCATTGAACTTGTGGTTAGTTCCATAAAACGGGTTGAATGAATTCAACTTTTTATTCGCTATATCAATTTGGCTAGTTCCGCTCAAGTACTCATAACCTCCTTCAATGCTGAATTTATCAGATGCTTTGTAGAGCAGATCAAGACGTCCGTTCATTGCCGCTATCTCAGTATTTGACCAATCGCCATGAACACCCATTTGATAGTAGAATGAAGCTCTTCCAGTCAGTTTTCCGCTACCGAATCGTGCGCTTGTACCAAACGTTTGGCTGTAGTTATCTTTCCAGCCAACTACATTTCCTGAAGTGTCCGACTTAGTTGCCTGTATACCATTGTTGAGAAACAGTACACTCACATCCAACTTTTTACTGAACACTTTATTCAACCATAAATACTGTATTGCTTTGTAGTTTTTTGGAACAGAGTAGAACGTCGTGTTTAGTTGAGGTCCGTTCTGATTATACGCACCGCCAAGTTGAGCTGTAACCGTTGAGTCTTTATACCCAAAAATCAAAGCATCGTGACTTCTTGCTTGCTGAGCCCATGCAACACTCCCGAAGATTCTATGGTCGTCTAAAATGATCTCTTGACGCCCAAGTTTCATGTTGAATTTGTCATTGAACTTCAACTTCCCCCATGCCTGATGAATAGATTGAAATCCATCAGATCGATTCAATTGAGAACTACTACCCCAAGTTCGGATATCCTGAACTTGAATAAATGTTTCGAAATCTTCAGCTCTGTACTCAAAGTTCAGTCGAGTTCGTTGATCGACGAAAAATGCATGATCTTGATTCGAAGCAGCGAGTGTTTTAAAACCATGTAGATACTCTGCTCTGGGTCTAATCTCACCACTCATCGAGAATTGAGCCATCGATTGAAGTGACAATAGTCCAATTGTCATCACAAGAGCGAATTGCCTACTCAAGGTTAATACTCTGACATTTTTCATGATAAATTAGTTAACGTTAATCTCTTATCTCCAAAATTACCGTCGCCAACTCACGAGAAATATGATGTGCCTCATGTTAAGAAATGGGTACTGAACATCCTTCACAATACACTTCGTACAATTTAAATATTGTCTTTATCGAACCGCTTAATCTGTGTACAACAGATATTACTCTAGATGCTTTATGCTATCTGGGTTCTTTTCACGCATCATTTTCTGAACTACATGATGCATCCACAAGATGCATATCACCGATAGAAGAAACATAAACATCCAGCTGCTGGTCCACAGTCCTGTTCCTTCAAGAAGGTATCCGAAGATTATAGGACAAACGAAGCCTCCCAAACCGCCTAAAACGCCGACCATTCCACCAACTACTCCTACTTCTTCTGGAAAGAAATCAGGGATACCCTTATAAACGGCAGCCTTGCCAATTCCCCAAATAGATCCGATCAGGATTACAAGGATGGCAAATACCCAAACATTGGCTTGGAAGTAAACTCGTGTGGTCCCTTTCGCTAAGAGCTGTTTTTTACCTATCACATCTCCTTCAGATACGATTGCTTCTTGCCAAATTTCTTTAGTAGGAAATATGAGTTCGCGTGAGTCAGCATCGTCTAAAATACTTTCTCTCGCTTGCAATCGGTAGACCATTTCATCAACAACAATTTGATCCTTAGTTACCGAAGTGACTTTTCCTGATTTCTTGGCCATTATACCCTTCCCTGGAGAGTAGATGTCCATACGGGGAATGATGAGTAGGAAACAGATCACTACCGAACTTGCCAATACCCAATAGAACACTTTTCGACCTCCCCATTTATCCGACATCCATCCACCAAGTGCCCTTATCACCCCAGATGGAAAACTGAAAAGAGAAGCCAAGATTCCGGCGGTCACCAATGGCATATAGTAGACATTTACGAAGTACGGGACGAGCCATTGAGAAAATGCGACGAAACAACCAAAAACAAGGAAATAATACAGTCCAAACCTCCACACTCGTACTGACTTGAGGGGTTCCAATAATTTGCGAATATTCTTGTTGCTTGAGGCAGGTTTTCGATTCTTAGTACCAAGAAAAAAGATAATCGCTGTTATAACCAATGCACCTGCATAGATCATGGGTAAAATTCTCCAACCTTCTAGATTCATCCCATCATCAGTGAGCTTTTCCAACAATGTAGGTGCGAACAACGTTGTTATTGCCGCCCCGGCGTTACCGGCACCAAAAATTCCTAGCGCGGTTCCTTGCCATTTAATCGGATACCATACCGAAGTAAATGCAATTCCTATTGCAAATCCGGCTCCTGTGAGTCCAAATCCAAAACTGCACAAGGCAAAACCTAAGAAGCCGTTGACTTGGGACAACAGAAACATCGGAATGGCTGAAAAGAGTAAAAGCAAGGTGAACATAGGTCTACCCCCAAATTTATCGGTCAAAATTCCGGCTGGTAATCTGAATATAGCTCCAGTCAATACTGGAATTCCAAGCAGCCATCCTATTTCCACTGGGCCCCATGAAAACAATTGGTTATCTACTAAGAATGTCACAAGAACACCGTTGAGCATCCAGGCACCAAAGCAAATAGTAAATGCTAGCGTATTGAAAAACAGAGCTTGGTTTGCCCCTCTTTCCAGTTGAGATTCTTTCATGTTTTGTAATTCGCGTGGAACTGAATTAGTGCCTAACAAATGAATTACAATGAATCTCAGAATAATATGAGGTGGATCATAATCATGGTCACAAAAGCGTGTCTAAGCCTTAGCTTAGGGTGATTTACATCATTTTTTTCGAGGCAGGGCCTCCTACCTTCGTGAATCATTATTGCAGAGGCTTCTGTTGGATGACAATGCGGCAAGCTGGTAAGAATACTGAAAGCATGAAAGAACTCGAATCGGAATCAGTTGAGAATAGTGAATTGGTCGAACAGACTTTTAATTTTTGGTTCAACAGTCAAAACCATATTCGTTCACCATTCCCAAATTACATCCGTCCAGAATTACAGAGGAGGTCGATTGAACGCTTTTTCGAATGGTCGGCTTCGCTCACCGAGAAGGCCAAGGATGAGGTGAACGAGGAGATAATCGGAGAAAAATTCGAGGAAATAATTTTTGAAATTGCATTGGGATTGGTAAGAACAGAAGATGAAAAAATCTCCATTAACTACCCATTTCTGCCTAGACGCGGTGATAAAATTGAAGACAAAGATGCTACCGAAAAGGCTGGATCAAGCGTGATAAAAGATCGTTCAATCGTTAAAGAAGGAGACAAGATCTTTCTGAAAGTAAAACTCGAAAGAGCGAATGATAAAACACGTTGGGAAACTATGTTTGAGCTTCCAGCTTAATAGACACCAATCTTCTGGTCATTGAGTATTCTCAAGCCTATCATTCTTATAATGAAGCTTTTCAACAATTTCGCCATGCGCATTCCATGTAATGAACTCTCCATTTAATTGGTCATTCTCATAGTAACCCTGGGTGAGTAAATTGCCATTTTCATCCCAGGTATTCCACTCTCCTTCTCTCTTGCCGTTCTCAAAAACTCCTTTCATTTTTTCCGTTCCGTTTTCGTAGTACCATGTCCAAACTCCATGATTTTTACCCTTTTCGGCACTTCCAGATCTCTTTAATTTTCCCGTGTCATAGTAGATGCCAATAGCATCGCGCTGAGCAAAGTGAAAGCCAGCCCAGCCAATAATGATCAATCCTACAATGATCTTATGATAACTGTGATATCGAAACTTGAGCATCGGAGTGAGGTTTGTTACGCATGAACCGAATGCTTAAAAATATTAATTCCAAAGCGGAAAGGAAAGAACAAGCCCCATTACCTCTAATGGGACGTCCGTGTGATCCAGGTTTTGGGTAGTCAAAACCTAGTAGTGTCTCGCTCCCCGTAAAATTCCAAAGACATGAAGCAATGATGGAAAGAGAGCGTCCATTGTTTCACGCGCACCACCCGTTGAGCCAGGTAGAGTGAGAACCACAGTCTCACCAATCACTCCAGCAATCCCGCGAGAAAGCATTGAGTATGGTGTGCGTTGCTGCCCGTGATTTCGGGCCGCTTCCATAACACCTGGCATTTCTCGATCCAACAATGGTAAAACGGCCTCTGGAGTAATATCTCTAGCAGATAGTCCTGTTCCACCCGTGAATATGATGAGATCAATGTTCTGTTCGACATAGCTTTTGAGCTTCTCCTGAATTTGATCAGCCTCATCTGGAATAATCTCGTATTGAGCAATCTCGACGCTGCAAGTTTCAAGTTTCGCAATGATTGCCTTTCCTGCTTTGTCCTCTTTTTGACCTTTAGAGATGGTATCCGAGCAAACTACGACACCAGCTTTCAGATCCTTTCTGAAGCGGTCTTTGAAGTCTGACTTCCCTCCTTTCTTCTCAATTAATCTTATTGAGTGAATCTCAATTCCTTTATCGATTGGCTTGAGCATATCGTACATGGTTATGGCAACTACGGATGCTCCATGCATTGCTTCGACCTCTACCCCTGTTTTATAGATTGTTTTGACTTCCACTCTGATGTGGATTTCAAGATCCTTGATTTCATAGAAAATGCCTGAATATTCTACTGGCATGGGATGACAATCTGGAATCATGTCTGAAGTCTTCTTAATGGCCAACAAACCAGCTGCCTTAGCCATTTCAAATACATTTCCTTTTGCTACTTGGTCATTCTTTATAGCCTCGATTGTCTCTGGCAGACTCACCTTCAAAACCGCCCCAGCAATAGCTGTTCTCAGCGTGTTCACTTTTGATGTAATATCAATCATCTATCAAGTATTTTCTTTCCAGCGGTGTGATTCATCGCTTAGAATCTCCTTTCCGAAGATTGGAACCTTAGCTTTAATTTCTTCCACTATATATCGAGATGCCTCAAACGCATCCTTCCTTCGCGGAGATGAGACAAAAACAAACAAGCAGATTTCACCTGCATCCACTCTCCCTAGGCTATGATAGATGTGCATGCAACTCAGTTTATATTTCTCAAACGTTGCTTCACGAATAAGGTGTAATTCCTTTTCGGCTAACTCCTCATAAGCAGTGTACTCAATGGCAATAACTTTTTGTTCTCCGATAGGATCCATTCTTACTTGTCCTAGAAAAATATCGTGTGCACCAATGTCTGTTCTACTCTGATGCTTGGCAATTGATTCTCCAATAAATCCAGGATCAATGGCTCCTTCTAGAAATACCTTCTTCTTCTTTACTGTCTGTGTTTCACCTCTCATGAAAGCTCTAATTCTATCTTATTTTTCTCTGTTTCCTTGGTGAACTTCATCCATGCCTTTACTCCACCTTGAAGACTCATTAAGTTAGCATGAGGAGATGTTGCTTGGATTTTACTTATCGCTTTTAGGCTACGAACACCAGAATGGCAGTAAACTACAACTGTATTCCTCTGGTCGATTAAGTCCAAGGATTGAAGAACATCTTTAACCGGAATTCGCAACCCTGTCAACTCCTTAGGACTTGGTGGTTCAGAATCTCCCCGCACATCCACGAACTGAATTGTCTCCCCTTTGGAAATGAGTATGTTCAGCTCTTCTGCAGTAATCTCCTCTATTAGGTTCTCCTTTTCGTCTTGGTCACAGTATAACGCATATCCATTGGAACCAAACGATTCTCTACTCGCCAATACTTTGTCAACCTCATTCGATCTCGCTATATGAATGATCGAAGATTTGTTAGATCTTGAATCGACAAGCATCAACTTACCAGAAAGAATTTCTCCAGTCCCGAGGATAATTTTCATAACCTCATTGGCTTGGTATGTGCCAATCATTCCTGGAAGCACACCAATAACTCCCAATTCAGAGCAATTTAGCATAGTGCTACCTTCCTGATTTTCAGGGAAAAGGCATCGGTAACTCGGTCCGTTTTGGTAATTGAATACGGAAACTTGACCTTCAAAACGATGGATTGCACCGTAGACTACGGGTTTACCAGTGAGTATGGACGCGTCGTTAATCAGATATCGTGAAGCAAGGTTGTCGGTTCCATCTACAACGATGTCGTAATGTCTAAAAAGTTCAAGTGCATTCTGCTGATCGAGTTTCTCTGTATAGACCACAACCTTGATAAGTGGATTCATGCGCGTCAGGCGATCCTTAGCGGCTCGTGCTTTATTCATTCCGATATGAGCTGTGTCGAAAAGCACTTGGCGTTGGAGGTTGCTCTCATCCACAATATCGAAATCGACGATTCCTATCGTCCCAATCCCCGCGGCTGTGAGATATTGAAGCACAGGACATCCCAAGCCACCAGCGCCAATAACCAAGACTTTTGCGTCTTTCAACTTATGCTGCCCTTGTTCACCTACTTCTTTAAGTAGGATATTCCGGCTGTATCTGGTTAGTTCTCGTTCTGTGAATTGTGCTTTGCTCATCTTGTGAATTTCGTTCAACCGCCAGAAAAAGGTGGAAGGATTGTGACATCATCATTTTCCTCTAACACAGAAGCCATATTTGAAACAGAGTGGTTTATCGCAACCTTATATTGCACAGATTCCAATTTAGACCATCTCTTCTCCAGCATATCACAAAGCGAGTCGACAGCAAGATTAGATTCAACCTCCATCCATTCTTCTTCGGCTCCTATGATTTCAGAAACCACTCCATAATATGTGAGTTTAATCTTCATTGAATTGGTTTTGTTGAGCGACTTGGTCTACCTCGTCGTTGAACCCACGGTTTAATTCTTCAAGCTCTGTGTCAAGAAATTCCTGACATCGGGTGCTTAGTTTCTGATACAGTACAATGGCCCTTTTACCAGCCATGGTCAGATTCGCTCCTCCTCCTCCTTTGCCGCCAGATGAGCACAATACCAGCGGATCATTGGCAACGTCATTCATTGAGTGAATGAGCTTCCATGCCTTTAAGTATGACATATTCATTGAGCGAGCTGCCTTCGAGATAGATCCTAGTTCGTCTATTGCCGACAGCAACTGAACACGACCTTCTCCGAGGTATGGCCCCTTTTGACTGACCATCCACAACCTGCTTTTTACTGTAAAGGAAGACTCTGACATTTCGTTGTATTCTTCAGAATATAACGCCAAATATAATCTAGCACTAGGCTTAGAAATATGATTTGAATCATTGAGGTAAGTTCCAGTACCTGATCTGTAACAACAATTGATTATTAGACTCTGTGATCAGCCGTCGAATCATGAGACTTATTAAGCACTTTTCTCTGGATTCACGCCGGACTCAACACATGGCTTTCAAGCTCGAGAGCCTTTGGAAAAAGGATGTTATTCTCTAGGTGAATATGTGCATGCAGGTCATCCTGAAATTCACGCAGCATTTTAATTGCAACTATGAACGTGTTACATGCCCAGTTTGGAATTTCATATCCGTTCGATAATTCTTCCATGTACCTAAAATGTTCTCCTTCAGCATCATGTTCCGCTTGCATCATGTCAATAGGGTTTCCGACACTTCCGAAGGTTGGAGGTGTGAATGGAGTTCCATTCTTTTCTGCCTCAACCATTCCTTTGATGAATGGAAATAGTATTAGCTCCTCCTTCTTCATGTGCACAGCTAGATTTCCAGCAGACTCATCAAACACGCGATACAATTCTGTGAGATAAGGAGCTCCATTGCTGTGAACCGCATCAACCTTCTTGAGATATTGCTTCAATAGCGGAGCAGTTTCTTCAATATAGCGATGGTGCTTTTTTTCGATGTGATCGATAAGTTGATCTAGTGGCCAGGTATCGAATGCAATCATCTTTGGAGCTTCTTCTGCTAGGATTGAATCAAGATCATTCCGTAATTCTTTTGGTTCAATTTTGCGTTCAATACAGACCTGATCAATTGTTTTACCACCTTCGCAGCAAAAATCAATTCGGTACTTCTTAAACACTTTTGCTGTCCTGTAATCCTTACGGACTACATCCGCTACTGTTGATGTCTTAATCTCTAATTCCATTGTCTCAAGCTTGGTGTACTGAGCTTCAAATTTAGGTCAGCGATGAGGCCATATTTGGCTGAAATTAAGTTACTGTTTTTTCTCAGTTTTCTGGTTCCTGGATACGAGAATGAGACCTGATCTTGACATTTAGTCAAAGGCCACTCATGACTGGGATAAGGTGAAGGTCGAATTGCCTCTTTTCACCTAGCGGCACCTGATTCTGGAAGAAGAAATCTGACGCATATCATTCTTTTAGATCCATGGTTTAATCCATCAAAATTTTGGGCTGCGAGCTTATCATATCTTTAGAATTAAAGGGTGGTTCAGACGCTGATTTGCTGTTTATCACCTTCCTAATAAATCGACTTAAATCATAATTATGAGCTACTATTTCAATAAAGTATTCACGGACAAAAGCTTCGAGGAAGCGATTGACGATGTAACCGACCAATTGAAGGTTGAAGGCTTTGGCATTTTGACTAATATTGACATGAAGAGCACGCTCAAAGAAAAAATCGGAGTGGATTTTAAACGATACACGATTTTAGGAGCTTGTAATCCAAACTACGCCCACACGGCTTTACAAAAAGAAGACAAGATTGGGGCTTTTCTTCCATGCAATGTTATAGTGGAAGAGCAAGAAAATGGTGCAACTGGAGAACATTATTTGATAGACGCAGAAGAAATTGAATACGGAATTGGAGACTGGAGTGCTGACTCAGTGACCAAGGTGATATTTAACTGGGGCGTCTCTTTGGATGCAAACCATGCCGATCCTGGGCAATACTTATCAACTCATCCGCTAGCACCACAATACCCAACGATGCATTGGGGATGGAATGCAGGATACAGATTTATCCGTGCAGATGGCACTTTTGACGATAACGGAGATGGAACGCCCAACCTGATATTTCAATATCACATGGTCGGAGATCAATTTGTGAAAAAAATCAGTGTTGATGCGCATAGCATGATTAATGCAGATGACGAGTTGGAAGTATGGATTACCGGATACTATGAACGGCTTTTCAATGAAATCAATCTCTCGATGTTCCCTTCAGTGCACGGTTCTACGACTCCGATTCCAAACTTATGGGTCAATATTACCACTGAGCCGGTTTTTGGGATTTTTGACGGAAGAATGGAAGTACCTGTTGATACTACTGATACGTCAACAGGAATTAATCCCGTTGAGAACCTCAATTCTCTATCTATATATCCCAATCCATCGATCGACGGTTATGTAAAAGTATCCTTGGTGCAACCCTTGAGTTCAGAAGTTCAATTTGACTTGGTTGACCTGAGCGGAAGAATTCAAGATTCCTACCGAACTACAAACCAAGGATTTGTTGAATTTACAGACTTAGCAAAAGGGTTCTATATAGTTAAAGCTACTGACGAATTCGGTGATATAATCGCCGTTTCGAAAGTTCAAGTACAATAAATGAAGCTTGGAGTTTTCACACTGTTGTTAGTGTGCGCAGTCGCATGCAGCAAGGTGGAAACTCCTTGGCCTTCTCCAATACTTCAACCTCCATGGGGATTTCCACAAATTCCTTTTCCGGAGGACAACGCGTTCACCCAAGAGAAATGGGAGCTTGGTAAACGCCTTTTTTATGATCCAATACTTTCAGAGGACTTTAGCATTTCGTGTGGCTCATGTCATCATGCAGAACTCGGTTTCAGTGATGATAAAGCTGTCAGCTTGGGCGTGGGTGGAATTGAAGGGAGGAGAAACTCTCCTTCTATTGCCAATGTCGCCTACCATCCTTATTTCACCAGAGAAGGTGGCATTCCAACGCTCGAAATGCAAATTCTGATTCCAATCCAGGAACATGATGAGTTCAACTTCAACATCGTGAAGGTGGCAGAACGAATGAGCGAAGACCCTTCATACGTTGAAGCTGCACAGGAAATTTTCGGAAGGGAACCAGACGCCTATGTTATTACTCGTGCTATTGCAACTTTTGAGCGAACACTTGTTTCGGGAAATAGTGCTTACGACCTGTACTTACAGTCCGGGTTTGGTCTTTCCGAAGATGCAATTCGTGGGAAAGACCTATTTGAAGCCGATAGAACTAATTGTTCCGGTTGTCATTCGGGTTTCAACTTCACTAACTACACTTTTGAAAATAACGGGCTGTACGAATCGTATGAAGATGTCGGCAGATTTAGGTTGACGATCGATACGAACGATATTGCTCGATTCAAAGTGCCGAGCTTGAGAAATGTTGAGCTAACGGGGCCTTATATGCACGATGGATCAATTTCAACACTTCGAGAAGTGCTGGATCACTACAACCAAGGAGGGGAATCTCATCCACACAAGAGTGGTTTAATAAAGCCACTCAATCTATCCAACCAAGAAATAGAGGACTTAGAATCATTCCTAAGATCCTTGACGGACAAAAAATTTACAAACAACCCACTTTTCTATGAAAACGATAACCAAACGGATTAGAACCATCGTTACAATCCTCTTGATTGGTCTCGTCGCTGCTATGTGCACCGAAACAATCATACCCACGGAATCTAACGAAGAAATAAACTACGACGATACACCGTACGATCTTAGCATAGGCTACTTCAGTGAGCCGGATTTTGGAGATAATGCTTTAACCGTCGAGGGAGTGAAACTAGGTAGGATGCTGTTTTATGATAATGTGCTCAGTGGTGACAATACGATGAACTGTGCTTCGTGTCACTTGCAAGACAACGCTTTTTCAGATCCAGAGCAGTTCAGTATTGGAATCGAAGGATTACCTGGAGGGCGACAAGCCATGGCAATATTTAATACTGCTTGGCACACGAATGAATTCTTTTGGGACGGTAGAGCACACCTCTTGAGAGATCAGTCACTTAAACCAATAGAAGATGCATTGGAATTGAATACTACACTTGAACTTGTTGTGGCCAAGCTGGAAACTGGAAATGTGTATAGGGATCAGTTCAAGCGTGCATTTGGAACAGAAGATGTGACTGAGGAGCGCATTTCTTTGGCTCTTGAGCAATTCATGAATACTATCGTCTCTAATCAGAGCAAGTACGACAAATGGGGTTCAGGAGAGGCACAATTCACGGATAGCGAAGAGAGGGGTCGAATGCTCTACTTTACAGAGTACGATCAATTCTTCCCACAGTTCTCTGGAGCGGATTGTCAACATTGCCATGGAGGAAACAACTTTGCTGACAATGACTATATGAACAATGGTTTAGATGCAGAGGCGAATATTGAAGATATAGGAAGAATGGAGGTGACCGGAGAAGCCATGGACAAAGGGAAATTCAAAATTCCATCTCTTAGAAATATTGAACTAACAGCCCCATATATGCATGATGGTCGATTTGAAACTTTGGAAGAGGTGGTGGATCACTATGATCATGGGATCGCTGAATCTCCATCTTTAGATCCCGCACTCAGAAACACAACCTCTACAGGACTGAGGCTTACAGCTCAAGACAAAGCAGACCTCATCGCCTTTCTTAAAACCTTGACAGATGAAACGATCGCCACGGATGAGCGTTTCTCTAGTCCTTTTGATAATTAACGATATGAGCAGAATTCGAATTTCATCTTTCATTTTAGCAGCCACTCTTAGCATTGCAAGTTTCACGTCCTGCAATGGCGGTGATAGACATGAGCATTCAGATACAGAAGTTGCAGGCGCATATTCCTGTCCAATGGATTGTGAGGATGGAAAGACATACTCAGAGGCAGATACCTGCCCAGTGTGTGGGATGGACCTTACAGTTGTAGAATAGCATCGATCCGAAAACTATATTCGCCGGGTGAGTGACTTTTCCACCCCTCGTCTATTCCAAAACGCTCACGTGAGCACGATCTTTCCAAATCTATTCAGGAGAGTTCGTGGAGTTGAATATGATCGTCAAACTGTCGAAACTCCTGATGGTGATTTCTACGACATTGACATCGCTGGAATCAAGAGCAAGAAGGCGCTCATTCTTGTGCATGGATTGGAGGGCAGCTCCTCATCAACTTACATGCTCGGCATGTCCAAACTTGCCAATTCCATTGGCTATGATGCGGTTGCTCTCAATCATCGGGGATGCAGCGGAACTCCCAATAGAAAGTTCACCAGCTATCACAGCGGTTTTACGAAGGATGTCGCACACCTCATTGATCAACTCCAGCAGTATGATGAAATCATCATCGTTGGATTCAGTCTCGGCGGCAATGTCGCATTGAAATATGCAGGCACACATGCCGCTGAACTCGATCCTCGAATCAAAGCAGTCGTAGCCGTCTCTGTTACGCTGGATTTGGCGGGCTCGGCTGATGAGCTTGGGAAGCTTCACAACAGCCTCTATTTGATGCGGTTTCTGCGCCAATTGAAAAGCAAAGCGTTAGAAAAAGGGAGACTTTTCCCGGAAGAAAATCTAGATTCAAAAATCATTCGGGCGGCTCGAGATTTTCGCGAATTTGACGACGCCTATACCGCTCCTTACAATGGTTACGGAACAGCTGAAAATTATTATCGACAAGCTTCCGCCTTGAATGAATTGGATCAGATTCGCATTGCAACCCTCATCATTAACGCCAAGAACGATAGCTTCCTCACTCCTGGAAGTTTCCCTCAAATGATTCATGACATCCCCAATATGCACCTTCTTACACCTGAGCTAGGTGGCCATGTTGGTTTTGTTCTAGACAATCGACTAAGAGGAGTCTTTTGGCATGAACAAAAAGTTGCCAAATTCGTTGCTTCATTATAATCCCCACCTTTAGACCGTGAATTTTAACGAGCTAGGATTGAACGACTCGATTATTGAGTCCATCAGTTACATGGGGTTTAACAAGGCTACCCCAATTCAAGAACAAGCCATTCCTTCGATTCTTAATGGAGAAGATTTAATCGGCTGTGCTCAAACGGGCACCGGTAAAACAGCAGCCTTTGTTCTTCCGATACTACATCAGCTACTGGAGCGTGGCCATAAGGATCATATCAGTACCGTGGTGATTTGCCCGACGCGAGAACTCGCGATTCAAATTGATCAGCAGATTCAAGGATTTACCTATTTCTCATCGATCGAGTCGATTGCTATTTACGGCGGTGGCGACGGTGATGATTGGAGCGAACAGAAGAAGGCCATTCTAAAAGGAGTGGACATCATCGTAGCCACTCCAGGAAAATTTATTTCTCACTTGAACATGGGTTACATGGACTTGGACAAAGTCGAACATGTCATTCTTGATGAGGCAGATCGAATGCTCGACATTGGATTTCATGAGGACATCATGAAGATTGTTGGGCACATGCCGAAGAAAAGACAGACCCTGATGTTTAGCGCCACCATGCCACCTAAGATTAGAGATCTTTCTAATTCGATTCTAACCAACCCAAAAGAAATAAGCATAGCCATTTCCAAGCCAGCAGAAGGAGTTCTTCAAGCGGCATACATGTGCTACGATCCAATGAAGGCTGATTTTGTCAAGAAGCTCATCGATGACAAGCCTTCATGTAAAAGCATTATCATTTTCTCTTCTACCAAAAAACAGGTAGGCGACATCGTTCGTACACTTCGAAACAAAGAATATGTGGTAGAAGGAATATCGTCAGATTTCGATCAATCACAGAGAGAAGATGTGCTGAATCGTTTTAGGGCTAGAAACATTCGCGTCATCGTTGCCACTGATGTTTTAAGTCGAGGAATTGACATCAAAGACATCAACCTGGTCATCAACTACAATGTTCCAAACGATGCAGAAGACTACGTTCACCGAATTGGTAGAACCGCACGTGCGGACACCACAGGAATTGCGATCACACTGATCAACAATGAGGAGCAATACAAGTTTTTGCGAATCGAACGCCTGATCGAGAAAGAGGTGATGAAGCTTCCAATTCCAGCAGAGATCGGCGAAAGCCCAGAATGGAACCCTACCGCTCAGCAAGGCAGAGGTAGAGGCAACTTCCGAGGTGGTGGCAACCGAGGAGGAAAGAAACCATTCAGGAAAAAAAGGCATTAAAAAATCCCGCTCAAAATTCATCGAGCAGGATTCAGGTAGGTTTAGTTTAGCCTTTAGAACAGACCGCTGATATTTCCATCAGCATCTATATCAATATTTTCAGAAGCCGGTGTTGCTGGCAAGCCAGGCATTCTCATCATCGTACCAGTTATTGGAACCAAAAATCCAGCTCCCGCTGCGATTTCAATTTCACGCACGGTCAAAGTGAATCCAGTTGGACGCCCAATGAGCTTGTCATTATCAGAAAGTGATTTCTGCGTTTTTGCCATGCAGATCGGCAGTCCTTCCAATCCAAGATCTGCAATGCGCTTCAGATCGCGGTTTGACTTCCCTATGAATTCAACATTTGCTGCACCATACACTTTGGTGGCGAGCTTCTCAACCTTCGTCTTGATGTCATCTTCCAAGTCATACATCGGGGTGAACTTTCCTTCAAAAGCGTCTACTCTTTCTACAACGGCATGCGCTAATTCTTCAGCTCCTTCCCCTCCTTGTCCCCAAACATTCGAGACAACTGCTTTGGCTCCGAGCTTCTCACAAGAGTCCATAACCACTTGTACTTCTTCGTCGGTATCAAGCGTGAACTTGTTGATGGCAACAACGGCTGGTATACCGAATTGATTCACGTTTTCGAGGTGCTTCTCAAGATTGACGATTCCTTTCTGAACAGCTTCCGCATCAGGCTCGTTCAATTCTTTAAGCGGTTTACCACCGTGGTACTTCAGTGCACGGATTGTAGCAACGATAACCACCGTTCGTGGGCTCAGTCCAGCAGCACGACATTTGATGTCTAAGAACTTCTCCGCTCCGAGATCTGCTCCAAATCCCGCCTCAGTGACTACGTAGTCGCTGAGTGACATTCCCATTTTGGTGGCGATAACCGAATTCGTTCCTTGAGCAATGTTCGCGAATGGACCACCGTGAATAATCGCGGGGTTCCCTTCTAAAGTCTGCACCAAGTTTGGCTTGATGGCATCCTTCATCAATGCTGCCATCGCTCCTTGAGCATTGAGATCCTTCGCATAAACCGGCTTCTTATCGAAGGTGTATCCGATAAAGATGTTGCCCATGCGTGTCTTCAAATCTTCCAAGTCTTTAGAAAGGCAAAGAATTGCCATGATCTCCGAAGCGGCTGTAATATCAAACCCTGTCTCTCTCGGAATGCCCATTGTCGGACCGCCCAAACCAACATTAATCTTACGAAGAGCGCGGTCATTCATGTCCATCACTCTCTTCCAGCCAACAGTTCTAGCGTCGATTCCTAAATTACGTGTCTTGCTTTGAAGGTTGTTGTCGATCAGCGCAGATAATAGATTGTGCGCTTTTTCAATCGCAGCGAAATCTCCTGTAAAGTGAAGGTTAATGTCTTCCATGGGAAGCACCTGACTGTATCCGCCGCCGGTAGCTCCGCCTTTAATTCCAAAGACTGGTCCAAGCGATGGCTCACGAAGAACAACTGTTGTTTGTTTTCCAATGCGGTTCAAGCCTTCGGCCAGTCCGATGGAGGTTGTCGTCTTCCCCTCTCCAGCAGGAGTTGGAGAAATGGCAGTCACCAGTATCATTTTGGACTGAGCGACCTTATCATGGTTTATATGATGTAACGGAATTTTGGCCTTGTTGTGACCATATGGTTCGAGTTCGTCAACTGGGAGATTTAACTTCTCTGCAATCTCTCCAATCGGTTTCGTAGTGTACTGTCTGGCTATCTCTAAATCGGTCATGCTTGTATTTTGAGGACGCCTAATATAATAATCCACCCATTAGACCGGAGATTCGGTGTGTATTTAGCTTTCGCTCAAGACAATTCCAACTGGACAATGATCGCTTCCTTCGACATCATTTAAGATGAATGAATCAAAGATTCGATCCTTCAATGAGTCGCTTGCGAAAAAGTAATCCAGCCTCCATCCCACGTTATTCGCACGGGCATTTGCACGAAAACTCCACCAGCTATATTTCACTTCCTCTGGGTAATGCATGCGAAACGTGTCGAGAAACCCAGCTTCGACTAAATTGTCCAGCCCATCGATTTCCTTTTGCGTATATCCGGGAGTCTTGTTGTAGTTTGACTTATCATTCTTGAGGTCAATCGCCTTATGAGCAACATTCAAATCACCGCAAACCACAACGGGCTTCGATTCTTCCAATTTCTTGAGATGCGTGAGAAATGCCTTATCCCATTCGACACGATAATCCAACCGCAACAATTCACTCTTTGAATTTGGCGTGTAGACCGTCACCAACCAAATCTCTTCAAACTCCGCTGATAAAACCCGCCCTTCTTGATCATGCTCTTCAATTCCCATGTCTGAAATGACCTGGATCGGTTCTTTTTTGGAGAGAATCGCTGTTCCTGAATATCCCTTTTTAACCGCGCTGTTTGTGTAGAGATGGTAGTCGATTCCAAAGAGCACTTCCTTGACCTGATCGTCTTGAGCCTTGGTCTCCTGAAGACAGAGAACATCCGGATCGAGCTCTGTGAGTTTATCGATGAATCCTTTGGTTATCGAAGCGCGAATGCCGTTGACATTCCAGGAAATGAGTTTCATATAAACAAGGTTTTATTGAAGAGTTCAAAAATAACCGTGCAAATGAATCAACTTAAAGAAAGACTTTTGCGTCTATGTTTTTTCAAACGAACCGAGTACAAACAACATCGTGTTTTCCAACGGAATTGATTGCATAGACCATGAAGCAATCACAGAAGAATGCAAATTGGTTGGATCTGAGGAAGTGGCCGTAGACATCATTTCAATCTACCCGAATCCAACTCAAGGAAATGTGACGCTTGCAGGAGTCCACGGGATTGTAGACTTGCGAATTCACAATTCGCTCGGTCAACTAGTCTTCAAGCAAATTGGAATCAATAAACAGATTGATATTCAGCTTCCACAGGCATCTGGAATCTACAGCCTCACCGCCAAAGGAGATGGAATTCATGAAGTCCAACGAATCATCAAGCATTAAATTCGCTTCTCGCTTCTCGCAACTCGTAGCTCGTAGCTTACAGCTCTCGACTCGTTCATGAACTCAAAACGGGGTTTCGTGAACTCGGCCTTTTACGGCTGTGCACCAAATAATATTTTTGCCGCATCATTTAAGAACCCTTTCGAATATCAGCCTCGACATTGTCGGGGCTTTTTTAGTCTCGAGATTCGAGTCTCTAGCTACGAGAAACAAGCAACCTCATCCTCGCGACTCATGACATTCTCGCAGCTCGCAACTCACAGCTCATAGCTTTCTTGACATTTTGGCCCCTCCCACCATCAATTCAAGCTTTGGAACGATTTTCCATCATACCTTTCCCGAATCAATACTTACAATTAATGAAAGCATTACGTGTTCCTTTTTACCTATCTATTTTAACCCTACTCCTATCATCTTGTGGCTACAACAACATGGTCGACAAGGATGAAACCATCAGCCAGAAGTGGGCCGACGTCGAAACTCAGTACCAAAGAAGAGGGGATCTCATCCCTAACCTCGTCAATACCGTGAAAGGTTATGCCGACTTTGAACAAGAAACACTTACCCAAGTAATTGAAGCTCGTTCCAAAGCGACAAGCATCAACATCTCTGCTGGAGATCTTACTCCTGAGAACATCGCCAAATTTCAAGCGGCGCAATCCCAACTTTCTGGTGCACTTTCTCGACTTTTAGTGACTGTGGAACGCTACCCCGATCTGAAGGCAAATCAGAATTTTTTAGAACTGCAATCTCAGCTCGAAGGAACGGAGAATCGCATCTCGGTTTCACGGAAGAATTTCAACGAATCGGTACAGGATTACAACAAGTATATCCGACAGTTTCCACGCGTCATTTATGCCGGTTGGTTTGGCTTTGAAACGAAGGGATATTTCGAAGCAGATGCTGGTACAGAAAACGCTCCAACGGTCCAGTTCTAATGTTTGAAAAACCACCATTTTCAAAAAGCGAAGAATCGCAAATCGTCGAGGCCGTTAAACAAGCAGAATTGAATACATCAGGCGAGATTAGAATACATGTTGAAAAACATTGTAAACCAGACCCTTATAGTCGTTCAGTTCAAGTTTTTGAAAAACTAAAACTAACCAACACCAAATTGCGAAATGGCGTGTTGGTTTATGTAGCCTTGGACGATCACAAATTCGCCATCATTGGCGATGAAGGAATCAACGAAAAAGTGCCTGAAAACTTCTGGGAACAAACCAAAGATTTAATGACAGCACACTTCAAAGAAGGACGTGTTGTGGATGGGATAATCGAGGGCGTTTCTGACGCAGGTGAACAACTTAAAAAGTACTTCCCCTATGCTGCAGATGATGTGAATGAATTGAGTGATGACATAAGCTATGGGAAGGATGAAGAATAGCCTATTAATCACGCTTGGAATCGTTCTGATGTCGTTCGGTTCCATCGCCAAAGAAATTCCAGAGAAAGCAAACCGTTTGGTGAGCGATTACGGAGAGGTCCTCAGCAGTTCAGAAGAACAAAAGCTTGAGTCCAAACTGCGATCGTACAACGACACAACAGGAACTCAAATAGCCATCGTTACCATCACAAGTTTAAAAGGCGACGACCTATTTGACTTCAGCCAGCGACTGGCTGACTCTTGGGGAATTGGTGGAAGCGAGAACAACAACGGCATTCTCCTGCTCATTTCGGTACAAGACCGAAAGATTCGTATTCATACTGGATACGGCACTGAAGGCGCCATTACCGACGCTATATCGAAACGCATTATTGAGAATGAAATCAAGCCCGCCTTCCGGGCAAACGATTACTACGGGGGATTTGACAACGCTACATCGGCGATGATCTCTGCATTGGCTGGTGAGTATACCGCAACTCCTAAGAAGAAATCGAAAGGAGTTCCGTTCTATCCAATCATTGTAATTCTGATCGGCATCTTCTGGATTTTCGGTGGACGACGGCGATATACCGGTTACGGTCATTCCGGACGACGCTACTACGGCACTCCATGGATTGGTGGTGGTTTTGGTGGCGGAAGCTCCGGAGGATTCGGTGGCGGCGGCGGCGGCTTCGGAGGATTTGGCGGCGGAAGTTTCGGCGGTGGTGGTGCCAGCGGTGGCTGGTAAATCACATCACCATTTTTCTTAATATGACGAGCTTTCCGGTGATGATTAGGAAGTAGACTTCATATAGAAGTCGAGCTTAGACAGCTTCCAAAGGTCAAACCACGTGAGATAGGGAGCCGTACTGCGGAGGTTTTTGAATATGCGGTGCTCGTACTTAGCGACAAGAGTATTAACTAACGATATCAAGCCAAAGGATTCTAAGCGTTGATAGTAGCGCACAAGCTTAATGCTGCTATCCACCTTCTTAGATTGAATCAAAAGAGCCAGATTTCGAATCCCATTCTCTGACTTTCTGAGAAACTCATCAAATGTTTCTAGGCCAATGTGCTCTAGAGGATTGTCGATGTGCTTGACCTTGAATCCCGCCTTTTTCAATTCAATCGCGAACAAGGTGTCTTCGTGACCGTACCCAACAACTGACTCGTCCATCTTCACAGCATCATACACCTCTTTTCTGATGAGAAAGTTGTTCGTCATAAAGGATTTATACGGGTCTTGGGCACGCCGTTCCACCATGACGGCTTCTCTGACCTTTCCACAGAACCAATGAAACATCAATTCTCTATCTGGAGGTGAGTCTGCCTGATACTCTCGGCCTCCGTAGATCACGTCATAATCATCCATTGCTCGCGAATACCGTTGCAAGTAATCATCACTCAGCACCTTGCCATCACAATCAAGAATCAAAAGGTTTTCAAATTCAGCCTTCTCCACCAGCGCATTCCGAACAGCACTTCGGCCAAGATTCGTGTCGCTTCTTTCATACTGAACGTGAGGCAACATGGACACTTCCTTGTTTAGAATGTGAACGGCTTGATCGCTTGCATCATCCAAGCAAATGATCTCACAGCGTTCAGACATCTTCGAACAGAGGTCGCTAAGATCTCTTACGAAGGGTCGAACATCAAAATTGTAAATGGGAATGAGGATGCTTAGCATGCTCAATGGCCGTTTTCACCAGGAGGCTCGATTGGAGTCGCAAAAGCCGAGTTTTTCGAGTCTATAACCTTTCCACCTTCACACTTAATGGTGCGATTTCCATACTTACTCATCAACTGATAATCATGTGTCGCCATGAGCACAGAACGACCGCTCTCACTGATATCGTATAGCAAGCGTAAAATATTGTCTGATGTCTCTGGGTCCAAATTTCCAGTTGGTTCATCAGCAAGAATGAGTACGGGATCGTTGATCAAAGCTCTTGCAATGGCAACGCGTTGTTGTTCTCCACCGCTAAGTTCATGCGGCATTTTAAATCCTTTGGTCTCTAATCCAACTTTGGACAACACCTCTTCGATGCGTTCCTTCATCTTCACCTTATCCTTCCAACCTGTTGCCTTCATGACGAAGATGAGATTCTCGGCAACCGTTCTATCCGAAAGCAATTGAAAGTCCTGAAAAACGACACCGAGCTTGCGTCTCAAGTATGGGACTTGCTTGCGTTTGAGCTTCTTTAAATTAAACTCATCAACCGAACCCTCCCCTTCTTTGAGCGGAAACTCACCATACAAAGTTTTGAGCAAGCTGCTCTTTCCTGTTCCAGTTTTCCCGATGAGGTAAATGAATTCTCCTTTGTTGATCTCAAAATCTACATCCGAAAGAATCAAATGCTTGTCGATGTAGATGTTTGTGTTGCGGATGCTTACGATTGGCTCCATAGTCAGTAAACAAATGTAAGATTGCACCTTCTCAACTGAATGAACTCATTCAAGAGTTGTGGACAACCCAAGTGTGGAAAACCAACCTATAAAAATTGGCCTCATTAGCGATACGCATGGCTACATGGACGATCGCATCATTCATCACCTAAAAGGTTGTGACGAAGTCTGGCATTTAGGGGATGTTGGGCAAGCCTCATGCTTAGAGCCGCTGACCGAACATTACAAGGTTCGAGGTGTTTATGGCAACATCGATGGAACAGAGGTTAGATCTCAACTGAGAGAATTTGGGATTATTAAAATTCAAGGCATTACGTTCTTGTTGATTCATATCGCCAATGCGATCTCCAGGTATAATCCGAAAGTCAGGGAACTCATTCAAAAGCACAATCCCAATATTCTGGTTTGCGGCCACTCACACATCCTGAAAGTGAAGCACGATACTCGATTCAACCTATTGTATATTAATCCAGGAGCCGCAGGAAATGTGGGATTTCAGAAGGTTCGAACCCTCATTACCTTCGAAATCGCAGAAGGTGAAATGAAGAATTTAAAGGTGGTGGAGCTGGGTCAGCGATCAACGAAGTCTGTCCACTGAACGTATTAGATCGTCGTCCTTTTTGATTCCCTTTATCGCCAACCAAATCAGGATGGCAGACACCAGTGGAAGAACAGTCGTTAACTGATAGGTCATCATCAGCTCTCCCATTTCATCGAGGGCTTGAATATTCATGTAGTGAATGAAAGCGAAGGCCAAAAACCCAAGCAATGTCGAAATCAAGGCCATTCGAGCAGTTTTCATCTGTTTAGCTCTGTTCTTAAACCCAAAAATGGATCCGAGGACCAATCCCAAAGACAATGAGAGAACAAAGGTGAGAGGCATTACTGTAAAATGACTTCCATCAAGCTCAAGCGCTGAAACACCAGTCTCAGTGCCGTTTACGTAGTATTCAACCCATGGCAGAAAGAACTGAGCGAGCTGTGAAAGCAACGCGAGTGCTAAGTAAATCGTCTGTATTCTTTGAAGCATCGAACGTGATTTGGGTGCAAAAATTGAAAATCAAACGAGTCCTAAATCAAAAAGTGTTATTAATATTGCACTTCGAAGGTCACCCGATCTTCAGTTCCCATCTTCTTACTTAGGTATTCATTCCATAAACAGATCGGAATTCGAATACGACTAGAACAGTCAAGAACACAACTCAAAATTTATATGTACGACATTATTGAACTAAATGAAAAGCTGGTTTCAGACTTGAAGGAAATAGCCAAAGAGCTAGAAATTTCCAAATACGACAAGCTGAAAAAGCAAGACCTGATCTATCAGATCCTCGATGCTCAGGCGCTGCAACCAACACGCTCCGCAGCAAAGCCAGCTTCAGATGCCTCTTCCAATGGAGATAGCAATTCTGAAAAACCAAAACGAACCCGGCCGGAACGCTCTGACCGCCCTAAAAAGGACGAAAGATCCTCCGATAAAGCTTCGAGCGACTCTCGGAAGGCAACTGAATCAAAAGACGACGCCAAAAAAGATGACTCTAAAAAGGAAGAATCCGATAAGGATGCTCCAAGTACCTCCGCTAAAGCTACAGGCGACACGCGGAAAGAGGAATCGAAAGAAGGACGCAAAGACAATGAAAGAGACGATCGCAGAAAAGATGACCGTCGGAAAGATGACCGTCGTGAGCGAGGAGATCGAAACGACCGCGGAGATCGAAATGATCGCGGAGATCGAAAGTCTAACAGAGACGGCGACAAAGGTGACAGAGATGATCGACGAGATCGTCAGCCTCGGAAAGAGCGTGTAGAATACACTTACAACTTCGATGAGATCGTTAGCGCTGAAGGATGTCTGGAAATCATGAAAGAAGGATATGGATTCCTTCGATCAGCAGATTACAGCTACTTGAGCTCTCCTGATGATGTTTATGTTTCTCAAAGCCAGATTAAGCTTTTTGGACTTAGAACTGGAGACACGATTAAAGGAACAATTCGTCCACCGAAAGAAGGTGAGAAGTATTACCCACTTATTCGCATCGAAAAGATCAATGGATTTGATCCAGCGCAAGTAAGAGATCGAGTTCCTTTTGATTACTTGAAGCCTTTGTTCCCAGAGCAGAAGTTCAATTTGGTTGGACATAAGAAGTCAACGATGTCATCAAGAATCATTGACCTCTTCACTCCTATTGGAAAAGGACAGCGTGGATTGATCGTTGCACAACCTAAGACGGGTAAGACAGAGATTCTAAAAGAAGTTGCAAATGCGATTGCCGACAACCATCCAGAAGCTTATTTGATGGTATTGCTCATTGATGAGCGTCCAGAAGAAGTAACGGACATGGAACGAAGTGTGAATGCTGAGGTTGTTGCCTCAACGTTTGACGAACCAGCTGATCGCCATGTGAAGGTCTCAAACATCGTATTGGAAAAAGCCAAGCGAATGGTTGAATGTGGACACGACGTTGTTATTCTACTTGACTCGATCACGAGACTGGCTAGAGCATACAACACGGTATCTCCTGCTTCTGGTAAAGTGTTGACGGGTGGTGTTGATGCTAATGCATTGCACAAGCCTAAGCGATTCTTCGGAGCTGCACGTAACATTGAAAACGGAGGTTCATTAACCATCATCGCAACTGCTCTTACGGAGACTGGTTCTAAGATGGACGAGGTGATCTTTGAAGAATTCAAGGGAACTGGTAACATGGAACTTCAACTTGATCGTAAGCTCAGTAACCGAAGAGTATTCCCAGCCATTGATTTGGTTGCATCGAGTACACGACGTGATGACTTACTTATCGAGAAAGATGTACTTCAACGTCTATGGGTGCTTCGTAAGCACTTGACAGATATGAATACTGTTGAAGCAATGGAATTCTTAAAACAACAAATGGCCAATACGAAGTCGAATGAGGAATTCCTCATTTCGATGAATGGTTAAAACAAACACAATGGCTTGCCACGCTATCTTAATAATTTAGCGGGCAAGCCATTTTTGTATTCGGATGAAGAACCCCGTCGTTAATACTGCTATCATCGCTGCCTTGGTTTCCATCATAGGCAAGATGATCTACCACATCTTCTTGCAAGAAGTGGAAGACATGGACATGTATACTCGGTTCTTCTACCTTCTTTGCTTTTTAATGGCCCTGCTATTTGGATTACGAAATTGGAAGAGTCAAAAAGGAGTCACGAAGTTGACCGACGACGTCAAAGCGGGGATGCAGGTAACGGGAATTTTTTCGGTCATTATAGCCGCGTTTACGTACGTCTACTATCAATTTATCAATCCAGCATACTTCGCTGAGAGAATCGCGGAACGTGTCGAACATGCTTCACAAAACGTTGAAGCTGTAGACGTTGAACAAGTCAGAAACACAGCAGAGTTTGTATTCAGCAGCTTCATCCACTCGACCATTACCTTATTTGGGTTTATGATCATTGGATTCTTCTACACCTTGGTGCTGGTGCTCATTATGCGGGCCAAGCCTGAGTTGTTTCGAGGGTAATTTTTCTAGGGTGACACCTTAAGATACACACCCCGTCTCATGCCTTCGGCATGATCCAGCCCTCTCAAGAGGGGAAAGCGCGGGAGCCTCTAAGAAGGGCAGTTGGCTTTTAGCTCTTGGCCATTAGCAGAAATCCTTAGAATTTTAGCTAAGAGCGAGCATAATGATCTTTCCCCTCTTCCACTTTGTCTTGACACTAAGTGGAGTAAAAGTCAAGAAGCTTCCCTGAGGCATTTTCTCACTTCGTGAGAACCGCTGTCATCCTTCTTTAATCCATATATGCTTTGCTAGTAGTGGAAGACTATTGACGCACCGTTTATTCGAAGCTATTGGCTCCGTTTGCGCCGAAGAATGCAGCCTAATGCTTGGAAAGCTTCACTCTATACTTCATGATCCTGCTCCACCTGTTGCAAGAGTGACTGCCGACAGACCAAGCAAGTAAGGCGTGATGATCGGCCTAGCCGCGTGACCCGTAGAATTGTGGACTAAGCGAACGTCATCGAACCCATGTCTGAGCTCAGTCGCCCGAGCGAAGCGAGGCTAGTGACGTTTGCGAGTTTGGGTGAGATAGTGAGCGTGTCCTTACAATTCAAGGAAACAAGGTCAGCCTTGACTTTTTCTTTGCTTCTTTCTTTTGGGTCAAGCCAAAAGGAAAGAAGGTTGAAAGCCTTCAAAAGAATGAACAACACAAAAGAAAAAAGAGGATGATTAAATCAAAGAAGGCCCAAAATCATCAACATCAATCCCACCAAAATTCCCCGAACTCATAAAGAGCAAATTCTTCCCGTTCCATTCGATGGATTGAAGATGGTCTTGAAGTTCTTGTGAATTGGTGAAGACCATTAGATCATCGCGCTGAAAAGCAGCCTTGACTTCTTGTTCTGATATCGGCTCAAGCCGCTTCTGTTCGATCGTTTCCTTCTTGTAGAAGACAATGGCCGTATCCGCATCGTCCATAGCACCATTATATTCCACTAAAAACTCTTTGGTTAAACTACTGAAGGTGTGTAACTCCATACAAGCCACCAAATGTCGGTCTGGCCATTGCGCCTTAACAGCCTTGGTTGTTGCCATGAGCTTCGAGGGAGAATGCGCAAAATCCTTGTAGACAACAGAAGAATCATTCCTAGAAAGCTCCTCAAGTCTGCGAGCCGCGCCTTTGAAGTCGGCAATGGCATTAAAAAACTTCTCTTCCGAAATTCCGAGATGTTCGCACACCAGCTTGGCTCCAATGAGGTTTTGCAGGTTGTGTTCACCAAACACACCAACCTCGATCTTGTCCAAGTTCATGAGAATCTTGGTTTGCCCCTGCTCTACTTCGTATTCTGGGGTATTGTATGGAATCAACTCCAAATGCTGTCCAAAATCCTGGACGCAAGCGTCGAGCGTCTCATCTGCTTGACAGAATATCAGCGCACCATCAGCCATCATCTCATCCACAAATATTTCAAACTGCTTCAGGTAATTGTCAAACGTCGGAAAGACATTGACGTGATCCCAGGCAATTCCTGAGATGAGCGCGATGTGCGGGTCGTAGAGATGGAATTTCGGTCGTCGATCGATGGGTGAACTCAAATACTCATCCCCTTCTAGAATGATAACCGGCGCATCGGAAAGCCGAACCATGGTGTCAAAACCTTCAATCTGTGCACCGACCAAATAGTCAAAGTCTTCTCCTAAAGTCTTGAGTACGTGAAGAATCATTGAAGTAATGGTGGTTTTACCATGACTTCCTCCAATGACGACCCGAGTCTTCTTCATGCTCTGTTCGTAGATGAAAGCCGGATAGGAATAAACCAGCAAGTCTAAGTCTTGTGCTCGCTTCAATTCTGGATTGTCCTCGCGTGCGTGCATTCCAAGTATTACGGCATCAATGTCTTCAGAGAGCTTTTCGGGATACCACCCAAACTCGTTTGGGAGTATACCGTGTGACTCAAGTCGGGATTTCGATGGTTCGAAGATCTGATCGTCAGAACCGGTCACTTCATGTCCGTTCTGTTTGAGAGCGATGGCCAAGTTGTGCATGGCTGCACCACCGATGGCGATGAAGTGGATTTTCATTGAGCTGGTTTTCACAAATCTATTTCAGAATGAGCCATAGATTGATGATCCATCCAACCAGCTTTGAACATGATAATGTAGGAAAGGTAATCTCCTTCTGATGCCAATGGAGAAGGGCCAGAATTCTACATTTGCGCACCGATTAAGCTAGACCATGGGAAAAGTCCTGAATGCGCAAGAAGCGCTTGATTTATTTGAAATTGCCAAGAAGAACAAATGGGCAATGCCGGCAGTGAATGTCGTGAGCACCCAGAGTGTCAATGCTGTGTTAGAAGCAGCCAAAAAAGCAAACTCGCCAGTCATTGTTCAATTCAGCAATGGTGGCGCCACCTATTACGCAGGAAAAGCGATCGGTAATGAGAGTGAAATAGCTGGAATTGCTGGCGCTGTATCAGGCGCAAAGCATGTTCATATGATGGCCGAGCTCTATGACGTGGATGTAATTCTGCACACCGATCATGCGGCTCGAAAGCTCCTTCCATGGATAGATGGCTTGCTCAATGCAGGAGAAAAGCATTTCGCTGAAACGGGGCGACCGCTTTATACAAGTCACATGATTGATTTGAGCGAAGAGCCAATCAAAGACAATTTGGATACCTGCGTCGAGTACCACAAGCGCATGAGTGCCATCGACATGATTCTTGAAATCGAGTTGGGTGTTACGGGTGGCGAAGAAGATGGTGTGGACAATACTGGAATTGACAGCTCGAAGCTTTATACGCAGCCAGACGAAGTAGCTTATGCCTACGAACTGTTGAATGCCATAAGTCCAAACTTCACGATTGCCGCGGCATTCGGAAACGTACATGGTGTTTACAAGCCTGGAAACGTACAGTTGACTCCTGTTATTCTCAAGAACAGTCAGGACTTCATCAAAGAGAAATTCGGCATCGACCGAGAAAACCCAGTCAACTTCGTGTTCCACGGTGGTTCAGGATCCACGCGAGCAGAAATCCGCGAAGGAATTGACTATGGCGTGATTAAGATGAACATCGACACCGATACGCAATGGGCGTTTTGGGACGGCGTAAGGGAATTCGAAGCAAAGAATCACGACTACTTGCAAGGTCAGCTAGGGAATCCCGATGGTAATGACAAGCCAAACAAGAAGTACTACGATCCGCGCAAATGGCTTCGCTCAGGCGAACTAGCCATGGTTGACAGACTATATGCCGCTCATGAGGATTTGAACTCAGTTGGTGCTAACGAAACACGATAAGAACCAACGCTGTTAGCTTTTAACTCTTGGCTATTAGCCGGATTTCTTAGAGCCTAACTAAAAGCCAATTGCGAACAGCAAAAAGCGAGCTTAAGGATCTTTCCTCTCTTGGGAGGGGTGCCTGCAAGGCGGGGTGTGTTCGTGAGGTTAGCACAACACCTGTTTGAATGAAGTTAAGTTCAAATTTGCACCTTAGCCCCATGAATCTTCACTCCGTAAATACAGGCTACTTCAAGCTCGACGGTGGCGCCATGTTTGGCGTCGTTCCAAAATCATTGTGGTCCAGAACGAACGCTCCTGACGTCAACAACATGTGTACCTGGGCAATGCGTTCGCTTCTCATTGAAGACGGCGATAAGTTGATGCTCATCGACACGGGAATTGGCAATAAGCAGAGTGAGAAATTCTTCAAGCACTATTTTCTTCATGGTGAAGACAGCCTCGATCGGTCACTCAATAACTTAGGTTTTCAACGAGATGACATCACGGACGTCTTCCTCACTCACTTGCATTTTGATCATTGCGGCGGCTCCATCGAATACAATGACTCGAAACAAGGTTTCAGACCTGCGTTTAAGAATGCCACGTTCTGGAGCAACGAAGAACATTGGAAGTGGGCAACAGAACCAAATCCACGCGAAAAGGCTTCATTTCTCAAGGAAAACATCATTCCCATTGAAGAAAGCGGTCAATTGAAATGGGTGGAGGTGCAAGGCAATCGCACGAAAGATGCTTTTCCAAACATGGACATCTTCTTTGCTGATGGACACACAGACAAGCAAATGATTCCAATGATCAACTACAAAGGGAAGACACTGGTATTCATGGCAGATTTGCTTCCGAGTGCTGGTCACATTCCACTTCCATACGTGATGGGCTATGACACGCGGCCATTGCTCACTATGGCAGAAAAGAAGTCATTCTTGGATGAGGCCGCACACAATGACTACGTGCTTTTCTTAGAACACGACGCGGTCAACGAATGCTGCACGGTTCAGAATACAGAAAAAGGAGTAAGGTTAAAAGAGACTCTAAGCTTAGCCGATCTCTAGATTTCAGTAAGCACACAATTGATGTCCACGATGTTGGAGCTTACTCCACTTGGAATCAATACCGATGCGCCTTCTTCGTAAGCATCACATTCAGTTGTAGCTATTTCTTCAGCCTTATCCTCAAAGGTGAAAGTGGTATCGTAATCCAGTGAAATCCCAGCCGTATCAGGGAAATCAACAGAGCAATTACAGGTGTAGTCTTTCTTGGTGCAGGCCGCAGCAGAGATTGCAATAACCGCGATAATGAGAAGTACTGTCTTGTACATAGTTCAGCTTTGTGAGGCAAATATCGCAGCTTCAAACCATTGGCTCCAATTATATTTGAATTATGACCTGCGAACACTGCTGTGGAGCCGACAAGCTGTTTGATCTCAAAACAGCGAAAAAGGAATTGAAAAGCTTCCGAAAAAAGGGCGCGTCTAAAGTCACCAAACGCTTGATTGAAGCTGTAGCGGATGATGTTGAAGGCAAATCTCTGCTGGACATTGGAGGTGGAATCGGGGCCATTCAATGGCACTTCCATTCAAAGGGTGCTTCAAAAACCCGAGATGTAGATGCATCGAGCGGTTATCTCAAAATTGCCAAAGAATACGCTACTGAAAAAGGCTGGGAGGAACAGTCAGAGTTTGTTCAGGCAGACTTCAATGATGTTTCAGAGCCCAGTGATACATTTGACTTCGTCACCCTAGACAAGGTCATTTGTTGCTATCCTGATTTTGCCAAGCTTTTAGGAAATGCAACTCAAAGCTCAAACCATCGCATCGGTCTAAGCTTTCCCATGTCAGGTAGAATCGCGCAGCTTGTTTCGAAACTAGGAAGTATCTACATGTACTTAAAGAAGAATCCATTCCGTTCATACGCCCATGACGAAGAGGACGTTCATGCCTTCATTCTCGATCAGGGGTTTCAGCGGGTCTCAAGTTCCATGTCCTTCCCATGGCGGGTTTGGGTTTACGAGCGCGTTGAAAGCGTTTAGCGACTCACGTCTCCCTCACATAGGCACCATCGTTCTTCAAGTCATGGCATACGTAGCCAAGCTTATTGCACTTGGACTTCCAATAAGAACGAACCTTCCACTCCAAGTTCGGCGATAACACAACGACTTCGGGTTCTGTCAGCGCAAGAATTTGATCTACCCTCTGAATCGTTCTCGCTTGGATGTGTAGAATATCCACGGCCTTCATTTCAGATAGGATCTCCAATGAGTCTTTCAGGTTCAACACAAAAAGGCCATTCTGGATACAGACGGTTTGGAGAGAAGAAGAATCGTTAACCACTGTCGCATTCAGTGCAGATCTAAATGGTGAAATGTGATATTGAATTTGCTTCTCTGAGGTTGACTCACTCTCCATGTAAGACACAATCGATCTTCCGCGAACGAAGTCCATAACGTCTAATCCCGGAGCGGAATACATGGTCATGAGGTTTTGATTCGTATTACGCACTGATTCTGACAATCGGCTGGTCTGCAAAATGCACCCAAGGCCGAGAGCTATCAAGACCATTTTGAATCGACGCGTGAAGAAGAATGCGACCAAAGAGCTAATTATTGCATAGATCACAAGCAACTCAATCATGCTGATTTCCAACTGACTCACAGTGCTCATCGGGAGCTCGCTTATCCATGATATCAGTTTACCCAGCCATCGAATGCAGGTATAGACTATGAGTTCGATGAACACATATACTTCTGGAAGCCAAGCAAATGAGATCATCAGCATGCCCATTGGCAGGATGACGCTGACTGCCGGAATAACAATCCAATTGCTAAGGAGAAAGTAGTTCGGAAACTGATGGAAGTAATAGATCCCAAGTGGAAAGGTGGCGACTTGTGCGGCTATTGAAACAGCAGTCAGAGACCATAGTTTATCGAGAACAAACCATTTTGGCTTCCAAAGACCATACACTTGAGGATGAATAAGAATAATTCCAGCGACGGCTACATATGAGAGTTGAAATCCGACATCGAGCATGAAGCGTGGATTCAATACCAACATGAGAATGGCACTGGCAATGAGCGAATTCTATCCCGACGACCTCCGATCCAGCAATCCAGCAACGGCCATGAAGCTAAACATGGTCGACGAACGGACCACTGACGGTGAAAACCCAGTAATTCCGGCGAAGGCCCAAAGTGATAGTAAGATGAGAAAGGTTTTTAGAATTCGAAAGGCCCTTCTCCTACTGAGAGGCTTGGTCAACCAAAGCAAGACTAGGTAAATGATACCAACATGGAGACCGCTCACAGCCAGGACATGCATGGCACCAGCCTTTGCAAACGATGTCTTTTGATCCTTGTCGAGGAAGGTTTTATTCCCCAATAAGAGCGCACTGAGGATGGCACTTTCCTTTTCCCAATCTTGATTTTCGTTCAGTTGTTCGACAGCCGCAAAATGGACCTGGTTCAACTGCTTCTTGAACCCAGAACTCTTCCTGAGAATTCGCCACTCGTCGACATCTGCATATCCTTGGTACTCGATTCCTTTTGATGCCATGTACTTCTTGAAATCGAACATTCCTGGATTTTTCGGAGATCGAATGGAACTTAAACGCGAATTGACAAGCACCATGTCCCCAAATCCCGGACGACTAAAGTTGGAATCTACTTTCAAGTAGAACAGCACCTTTTCCTCCATCAAATCATCCGTTCCATTTTGAATGATTCCCATCATCCTCAACCGATCATTCTTGAACTCCACTCTACCCTTAGATTTCACAATCCAAATTCGTTGCGTGATATCGGTTTCCCTCTCGAGGCCGCTTGGAGTATTGATGGCAGCAACGCTCACACAATAACCAATCAAGGCAAATGTCAGAAGGACTCCTAGCGATTTTCTGTAAAGCTTATAAAGAAGAAAACCAAGAAGAGCGGTGATAACGGTGCTCAGCAGAACGAAACCTAAAAAAAGGGACTCACCATGATATATCCCCAAGCCAATTCCGAGTAGAAATGGCCAGAGAAATCTAAACAGTGGAACCTGTCGCCAAACATATTTCTTCGCTTTCTCCAACGATACTCATGTTTGATGCCAGGAACATCGGTGGAAATGTAAAACAGGTTTGGAAGAAAACCGCTGTTAATTGCAGTTAACGTCAGCCGGGTCGATTGTTGGCCATCCTTCAGGCGGATCCACAACGATATCTCGGGCGAGTAACTTGGCGGTTGGATAATTCTGTTGGATGTCGGCATAGGTGGTAACGCGCCACTTGCTTTGATTGAATGTTTCGAGCTGCACTTCATCCATTGTCCCTGAGACCGACTTCTCGGCCAGAGGAAACCACAGGCTTTCTGTCTCTCGATCCCACATCACAAAAGCCTCTGTATCCCAGTGATAGCGTTTGTCATGATAAGTATATCCGGACAGAGCAAATGTGTGCGTGTTGCCACAGTAGTTCCTTGAGTAGACAATTGGCAAGTCAGCCAGGACACAATACGCCACCAAAATCGGGTGTCCATTAGTGGTGTCGTTGACCGCCTCATGCTTTACCAGCAATTCGATTGAATATGCTTTCACATCCCCATCCTCGACAAGGATGAATCGGTCGTCAGCGTCGTACGCAAAATCTCCTCCCTCTCTTGTCTCGTATGTCGGATCATACACAGTGGGAAAATGCTCTCGGCAAAAACCGAATCTCAAATTGCAGGGGTTCAAATCCCAATTTGATATATCAAAATGTTGGCTATCCGCAGGACCACCAGTCAGGAATGCTTCTCCTTGATTGTAAAATATGAAGTTGTCGTCCAGATGCGCAGTATCACAGCCCAAGTCTTCGGTCGACTCATCATCCGTAACCGTGGCATCGACTGAATTGAGGTGACCGTCAAGAATGATCGGTTCCGATTTCTCGCATGACGCTGCGAGAAAAACCACGATCAACGCAATCAGGGATGAGTTAAAGCCCAATGACATACTGCAAGGTCGAACAATCAACACAATCCTTACAGCTCTTGATTCTTAGACGGTTGGATTCCTTTGGTCGAGGATTGGAACCAAATGAGAATCGCCGTGAGCTGTACCAGTGGAAGCAGGCGACATTGTAAGCGCTCATAAACATTCGCCAAGACGCCTGTGATGGCAGCATTGAAGAAATAAGCGGAGAGGAAAAGAATCAACAATAATCCTAGTTCTGGACTCAACGATCTTGTCACCACTGCTCGTCCGATGATAAGAATGGCTAAGAACAAAGTGATGTAGTTGACATACTTGAAAAATGAGATGGGCAATAGATCACCCTTATTCTGTACGCTGATTAAGTATTCGTTCAACTCTTGTTTGAAGTGATCTCTCATCGGCCAGAAGGGTGGTGTTCCTTCGCCGTAGGCGTATTGAATACCACTGCCAATTTCGATTTGAAACAATTGTTTCATCGTAGCCTTGACCGAACTAAACAGAAACCATTTGGAATAACGAACGTTGAAAAAGAAGTCTCTCACGATTGGCTTAAACTCCTCATTCGCGCCTGCCCAACCATCCGGATGTTGTTGGACGGGTCCTTCTGGATCCCATAGATAGCCATAGGTTTCTTTTGGTAAGTCGTCTTTGATATCACAGAGTGACATGGGTTGAGAGTCACAATTTTCGTCCAAGTACATTTTCAGTATACCCATCTCGCCCAAATTCGCGGTGATGAAAGCGTTGGAAGCAAGACTCAAACGGAAACCCATTCCGTGATACGCATTGAACGAGCATGTAAAGAGAATGGCCAGTATTAGAGGTGCGCTCAGTGTTACGAGTTTCTTTCTTCCATCGAGAACAACAGGGCTTTTCCAAAGAAGAAAGCCCATCCCAATCAATATGAGCAGTAACAAAGGAATGTGACTCAAATGTGTCAAGAGACCAAAGAATATGATTGTGGCGTAAATGGAAAGCCAGCGAACCGATATGTGCTTTTCCAGCACAACTGCGGCACAGGCGAGTGTTATGATAAGTGTAAAAATATCTGGCATCAGCTGCGCTGCATACCAGGACATCGCTGATCCAAAACTTAGGAGACATACTGTCGTGAAATGGCGTAGGTACGAGCGTTCCGCTCCCAAAACAGAAAGAATAATCCTGTACAAAAGCACCGAGAGCAAAAGCCCTTGAACGATGATGATTGGCCAATTGCTCACGAGCAATCCGCTCATTTTCATCAGTAGCGGATAGCCCATCGCGCGATGGAAAGACGGCTCAAGAATATTGGCCATTTCCATGTAAGCGCCGCTATCAAAGTACATCAGCGGATAGCGATTGTAAAGCGCTGGAGCGATGATGATCAAGGATGTGATCAGAAAATAAAAGCCTTGAGCCAGGACGCTGCTGAGGTTTCTCATAGGTTAAGCTAAGATAAGCCTACTTCAAATAGCGCTCACGTATGACGTTCAGGTGGTGTAGGGTATGTCCAGCCTGGATGAGGAAGAGTGCTTTTACTTGAACGTAATGTCCACTAGCGATTCCCGACTTATCCAATTGAGTTGCGCTAAATGTGGAGACCAAATGTTTCGTTGACATTCTAACTGCGGTGAAAAATTCAGCCAAGTCGGCATTGGTCATATCAGCAGTTTGCGCATTGGCAGCAAAATGATTCTCCTCGAATCCATCGAGATTTTGAGTAACGTCTTCCCTGCCAATTCGAATTGCTCGATAATTGAAGATCATCTCCGTTTCAATAACGTGCTGGATGACTTGCTTCACCGTCCACTTCCCTGGAGCATATGAATAGTCCAATTGATCATCTGGAATTGTCTCTAAAAGATCTCTCAACTCCTTGCTTGAATGATTGAGTCCTTCTTCGATAGAAGCCGAATCAAGCAATTTTAAATAGGTGTCAAAATATGGGGCCCGGATGAGTTCGTTTACTTCTGGATGCATGAAACGAAATTCCATAAAAAAAGGTGGCCGAAGCCACCTAATCCCTTAAACCATCAAACAAAAGGTTCCACGTTTTTCGACTAAAGGTTGATTTTCTTATCCGAAGGGTACTTTACACTATACTTAAAGACTAATTCTTCGGTTGAGTTGGAGAGAATATTCTTGCTCCATCTCAGTGTTCCTGTCAAAGGATCAAGTTTGGCGGTTTTAGCCTCATCAAGTGTAATCTCAATATCCTTATTTCCCGAAATAGGAATCTGGTCTTCAATGATCAGTTTGATCTTGGTTGACTTGGTGTTCCTCACACTGACCTTAAGTCCCAAGCTTTCCTTTGTACTGCTTCCGATTTTTTTCGATGCGGTGAACTCCTTTATCTTTTCCCTCTTGACGATTATGCTCTGATCTCGACCTAATGATAGATCAAGTGTGTCAGTTACTACAGCCGGATTGATGTAAGTCTGCCCTACGTATGTGTTTCCAAGAAAGAGGTTCGCACTTCCGGGAAGAAGATCGTACTGCTCAAACTTCGCAACTCTAGCGATCAAATATGCGGCAGGCGTAACCTTAGGGGCCGTATAATACTGATACTTAGCTGGAATTTCGAGTTCGTCGATATTGATGACTCGAGGTTTTCCATTGGACGGAATTCGCTGCTTGGTTTTTATCTTGAACTGCTTCGAAGCTTCATTGACAGGATATTCAACGGAAGCAGATTTTCTCTCTTCTATATCATCAACTCGAACGTCCAGAGATTGAACAGCTCCAGCCGATTCATATAACTTATTTGAGTATGGGTTGAAAGCGGGTTGTACCTGAATAAAATCCAGTCTCCAAGGGTGTACAACTGGCTTGTCTCCTTGTAAATTCGGATTCGCATTTGTGAGGAGTAGATTTACATCATTCCAATCCACTCCAGTATTCTGATACACCTTTGCGTTGTAAGTAACCGTCAGTGGTAGATCTACTTCCTTGACATTTACATTGTATGCCGGAGTCCAGCCAGCGTTGCTGACCATGTAACTGAGTTTGAAATCAACGTTGGAATTTGATTTTACATCCAGCTCAACAAGGATTTCGCCTGTGCTCATGTTCAATCTAGTATTGTGCTCTTGCAGCTGCTTTCTAATCCGCGTGATTTGCTTGTTCAATCGTTTCTGTTTTGCATCCAACTCCATCGTTTTTAGCATAATGTCTGCCAGTCGGTCCCTATAAAAATCACTCAAGTCCTCCAAATCTTCAATGACGAACTCTGATTGATCCCCACCAACTCTTTGATTGGCCAAGACCATGGTCCTTTCCTCTTGGTAGACTCCGAGCATGTTCGCATTAAAGGCGTGGTCGAATTCATACGTCTTTAAGCTATCCTGCAACGACTTCACCACTTTTGGTTTTTCTCCCGGCTTCAAATAATTGTTTTGAGTTGTCACACTAAGGACATTCACCGACTCGCCTGCACTAACACTTATGCTGCTTGGCACTAGCTGTGAGCTCAAGTTCGTAAAGCTCACCTGTTGTGAGCCTACCGAAAGAAATTTAGAAGCTAGTCGTTCGACCTGGGCACCGCGAGGGAATACTGCCACGCGGTTGACGCTTGACGTCACCTCAAGCACATCCTGAGATACCGCTGTCAGCGTTATTAGACTGCTTAGAAGTACTGTATAAAATTTCATGAAATTCCTTTAATCTCGGCCTCCAAAAGCCGTTATAAAATAAAGCAATTGAGCGATAGCGGCCAATGTTGCAACTACGTAAGTGCTGGCTGCCCATTGGAGTGCGTTCTTCGCTTTTTCGTGTTCTTCTACAACAGTAATACGACTCATATTCAGCCACTGAAGTGCTCGTGCAGATGCATCAAACTCTACGGGAAGGGTTATGACACTAAATAGCGTGATGACAGCCTGAGCTATGATGACGAGGAAGAACAACTGAGGTGCCATTCCAAAGACAGCTCCACCGAGAATAGCCATGATGAAGATTGCATACATCAGCTTGCTGCTTATGTTAACTGCTGGCACCATTGCGGATCTAAAACTGAGCATGGCATATGATGTGGCGTGTTGCACTGCATGACCTGTTTCGTGAGCAGCTACTGCTGCGGCGGCCACATTCCTTCCTTCATATACATCTTGA
>Ga0209044_1000316_pt1 | contig 41329 bp, 29 predicted proteins | sample SaaInlV_130m_DNA_FD_184655 | JGI IMG/M metagenome (GOLD analysis project Ga0209044, IMG submission 184655) | Marine microbial communities from expanding oxygen minimum zones in the Saanich Inlet - SI037_S4LV_130m_DNA (SPAdes) (version 2) | ecosystem: Environmental > Aquatic > Marine > Intertidal... | reverse complement strand
TACAGCAAAGACCGTTCAGCTTCGCCGACCACATTAACAATTATTGGGATGAAGCATTGAATCCGTCTTATGCGGTACCCTCACTGGACAAAAGGCTCAGAAAGAAGATTGACGCATTGTGTCCTGAGTATCATGAGAACCCTGACTTTTATACGGCTCCAGATGATGCGCTGTTATGGGCCAGATACGAGAACATTGGGCTGAAAGACAGTCGTCAGAATCAGTTCGTTGTTATCTGTAATCAGTAGCTATTAGTCACCAGTATTTTAGTAATCAGTAGCTATTAGTCACCAGTATTTTAGTAATCAGTAGTTATTAGTCACCAGTATTTTAGTAATCAGTAGCTATTTGAAAGCGGTATCAAATTCACAAAGACCTTGGCAACTCGTGGCAACAATTCTTATGGGGCAGTGCTGCGCTCCATGTCAGCCAGGTCCTATGACCCAGGTCCTGCCATTGGTTTCCAGTGTTGTCAGAGCTAATGACTAACCATGCTCACGAAACCAGATGGTATTGATGTAATCTATTATATTATCCAGCTAACCACATAATTTTAAACAATATAGCGTTCTAGATTAGTTTGTCGACAGGCTGCCTGGACGCCCAACCGCACCTGCCACTATATCGGCTTTGACTTCGGCTTTACTGGATTTTTGACTGGGTGTTTGACGGGTCCTGAAGTTAAACGGGTCAGTATCAATATCATCGAGTTCTAATTCCCCGGCGAGAACGGCAGACTTCCATTGCTGGTGTTCACCTTCACGGGCGTGAAATTCAGGCATGATCTCGCGGGCAAACAAATCCAGACTGTCGCAGATGTCCTTGTGGGTGTTCTTGCCTGCCTGGTTGAGCAGAATAACCTGATCAACATTTGCGGCTTCCAGTTCGAGCAATTTCTGGCGAATCGTTTCGGGAGAGCCAATCAGTTCACTGCCTGAACGTTTTTGTCCTGCGGGGGTTTGCTTCCATTCCTGATATTTGTCCCAAAAATTTACCGTTCCAGGTTCGAATGGGCCTTCCTTGTTGTAGAGCTGCAGCGCAAACTGAAAGAAGGTCCAGCCATCTGCTTTTTCCCAGGCCTCTTCGTCGGTTTCGCAACACATGAACCCTCCGACCACAGCGATGTTTGGATTGCTCTGGTAGTCCGCTAGTTTTTCCTGGTTCCTGGTGAAAGTATTGTAGTAGGCATTGACCCAGGCATTCGCTGCGTTCAGGTCTACGAACTTGAATGACAGTGCGCCCATACCCCGGTGGGCTGCGTATTTTATGGTATCCAATTGCGAACAGGCGACCCACAAAGGTGGATGAGGTTTTTGCAGTGGCTTTGGAACTACTGCTCGTAAGGGGAATTTGAAATACTCTCCGTCATATTGCCAGGCATGGTTATAGAACATCGGCAGGACACACTTAACAGCATCTTCCCAGATATCTCTCTTGTCTCTAAAGCGTAGATTGAAAGGGTGAAGTTCCGTGACGCTAGAGCCTTCGCCCAGCCCGAGTTCAACTCGGCCGTCTGAGACCAGGTCGAGTGTGGAAACTTTCTCAGCTACTCTCGCTGGATGGTTAGTCGTGAGCTGGATGATGCCATGGCCAAGCCTGATGTTTTTCGTTCTCTGGCTCGCCGCTGCAAGGAAAACTTCCGGCGCAGAAGAGTGTGAGTATTCTTCTAGAAAATGATGCTCAACTTCCCATGCATAGTCATAACCGAGCTGATCAGCCAGTGCGATCTGATCGAGTGATTGTTTCATAAGCAGATGTTCGCTGCTATCAGTCCAGGGTCGTGGTAGTTGATGCTCGTAGAAAACGCCAAATTTCATATCGATGCTCACATCTAAAAGGATTCGTTAAGCATACCTGTAGATGCTTTAACGAGCCAATTGCTTCAGCAGGACACGACCGTCCCACAGCAGTAAGTCAGAGTATTGTTCTTATTAAAGATTAACAGGTCGTGCAGCGTTCGGGTCGTTGTGTACGATCAGTGCAGGGTCAGCGCCATCATTGAGTCCCCAGAAATTCAACCAATCATCAAGCATCAGGTACAGACTTGGCACCAGGAATAGCGTGATTACTGTGGCAAACAGTACACCGAATGCCAGCGAGATCGCCATGGGAATGAACATAAAGGTTTCCGGGTCATTGTCTGTCATCAATGGAATCAGCCCGACGAAGGTTGTGACTGATGTCAGAATTATTGGCCTGAATCTGACCACGCCGGCGTTGGAGACAGCTTCAAATAATGGAGTGCCTTCTCGCCTTTGCCTGTTGATATAGTCTACAAGGACAAGCGACGCATTCACGACAACCCCAGAAAGCGCAATGATGCCCAGTAGTGAAAAGAAGATTAGGTCCCATCCCATAATATAATGGCCGACGATAGCGCCGACTGCACCAAAAGGAATGACGCTCATGATCACCAGAGGTTGCATGTAGCTCCTGAGTGGAACCGCGAGCAGGGCAAAGATAGTCATCAGGGCAAGTGGCACCGTCGCGATCATGCTACCGAGCGCCTTATTACGCTCTTGCTGTTCGCCAGAAATATTAAATTCGACGCCGGGGAAGTCGGCGTTGTAGCATCGGCTTTCAAGGCTGCTGAAGCTGGTGCCTTTTGCGCAGACTGCTTTTTCAACCGCGTTCATGATTTCTTCGGGGGTCACAATGGAGCGATTCACATCGCCCAGGACGTCGATGACCCGTTGTTGATCTTCTCTGTTGATTGCGCTAAAGCCGCTACCGTATATGACCTTGGCAACGGTTGAGAAGGGCACCTCAATATTTTCGCTGGTACGAATCCGCATGTTTTCAAGGTTACCCAGGGATTGCCGTTCTTTCTCAGGATAACGAACCATGACTCTAACGTCGTCAGTACCTCTTTGGATTCGCTGCGCTTCCTCACCGTAGAAAGCCTGGCGAACCTGGCGTGCAAGATCGTTGAGGGTAAGGCCTAGCGGTTTGGCTTCCGGCAGGATGTCCAGTTTAACTTCTTGTTTTCCTGCGCGGAATGAATCTGTAAGGTCCATTACCCCGGGGTATCTTCCAAGTTCTGTGCGTAAGTACAGGGCAGCGCGTTTCAGTTGCTCGATATCTCGGCCTTTGAGTTGAAGGGCCAGTGCATCACCGCCACTGAATGTTGCAGTATTGAACTGGAGCTCAACTGCATCTGTCACAGAACCTGTCTTTTCTCGCCACTTTTCTGCGATTTTGTTTGTATTCCAGCCTGGCCTCTCCTTGAAGGGAACGAGGTCGAGTACTACCTCGGCAAGGTGGCTGCCACCCGCCGTCATCATGGGAGGTCCGGTACTGCGAGCAGCTTTGACGCCGATGGATTGGAAAGTATGAAGGATAACTGAGCTGTCGTTATCGTACCCGAGGTCAGCGTTAACCTCCTTTGCGGTTTCAAAAGCAGCGAGTTCCAATTGACGTGCAGCTTCCTCGGTGTACTCGACATTGATTCCTTCAGGCATTGTCAGGGTCGCGAATATTCGGTCCCCCTCAACAGCAGGGAAAAACTGAAATATTACCCGGCCACTGGCGATCAGTGCTATTGATGTGATCAGTACTGCTGTTGCGACAGCCCATGTTACCCAACGCCATTCCAGTGTTTTCTCAAGAAAAGGCTTGTAGTTGTTTGTCGCGAAGGACTCAAGCGCACCCGAGAACTTACCCTGAAACTTTATCCAGCCCTCTACCAGGGGCGTGCCTTCCAGAAAGTAGCCTTCTGTTTTTCTATGGGCAAGGTGTGCTGGCAGGATCAACATACATTCAAGGATGCTAAATACAAGGCAAACGAGCACAACCCAGCCGATGATGGAGAAGAAATCGCCCATGCGACCGGCTATCAGGAGAATCGGCAGGAAGGCGGCGATGGTGGTTAGAACACCAAACACCACCGGTGTGATGACTTCCGCGGTTCCCGCGATAGCCGCTTCCCGATGATTTTTTTGTATAGTCTCATGACTGAAAATACGCTCGCCGACGACAATGGCATCATCGACAACGATGCCAAGTACCAGAATGAAAGCAAGTACAGTAAGGGAACTGATGTTGATACCGGCGAAGGGGAACATCCAGATTGCGCCTAAGATGGCGATCGGAATGCCGGCTGCCACCCATATGGCGACCTTGAACCGAAGGAACAGGGTAAGAATGAGCAGGACCAGCGCTAAACCAGCATAAGCGTTTTTGGTCAGTGCGCTAATTCGTCGGTTGAGTGCGATTGATTCATCGATCCAGACGGTGAGGCTGATCCCCGGGGGTAGCTGGACCCGCTTTTTCTCAATGTATTGTTTGACGGAATTTGCTGAGGTAATTGTGTCCTCTTGACCGACACGGTAAACCGTCACGGCCACGGATCGTTCACCGTCAAATTTTGCTCGCAGAAAACCTTCCTGAAAGGCGTCATTGACAACGGCTATGTCGCCGATCTCAATATTGGTGCCGTCAGGACGAGTCACCACCACGATGTCTTCGAAATCAGGTCCGCGATAAGCCTGCCCTTTGGAGCGCAGCAGGATCTCGCCACCTTGCGTTTTTATTGATCCACCGGGCAAGTCCAGTGAGGCACGACGAATGGCATTAGCGATCTGGCTCATGGTCAGGTTGTATTGCCGAAGGGTCTGCTCGCTGACTTCAATAGAGATTTCCCAGGGGCGCGCGTAGGTGACCGAGACCTGGGAGATGCCTTCGAGTGCAGAGATGTCATCGCGTATCTCTTCTGCGAGTAGTTTTAGTGTTGCTTCATCTGTTTTGCCGTGGACAGCGATGGATATCGTTTGTCCCCTAAACTGCATGGAAGAAACAATCGGTTTTTCAGTTTCGGCCGGGAAAGTAGAAATCGCATCAACCTTGCCCTTGATATCATTTAGTACCGTGGTGATATCAGCACTTTGCGACAGCTCAACCATGACGGAACACATACCTTCTCTGGAAACCGAGAAGAAACGATCCATCCCATCGACGCCTTCTATAGCTTCCTCAACCCGGACGCAGACAGCTTCTTCCACTTCTTCCGGCGCGGCGCCCAGATAGGGAATCTGAATCTGCACAATGCCGGGTTCGATATTCGGGAACTCTTCCTTATGCATCGAGATCAGAGAGATAAAACCGCCGGTAATAAAAATCGCCATCATCAAGTTGGCGGCGACGGGGTTATCGACGAACCAGGTTAGAAATTTATGATTGTCCATTAAGTTTTACTGTTACCGGACCGTAGTTTTGGCGTGACGCGCATGCCTTCAACGATAGTTTGCAAAGGTGAGATGTTGACCACGTCGCCGGATTCAAGACCGTCGGACACAATGACATTGTCGTCTTCGAACCGGAGAATTTCCACATCACGGTAGGCCAGGCGATTATCCTTATCTACCACCATAACCTTGCTCTGGTTGCGCAGAGCTGCTCGGGGAATGGTGACGACACCATCTGCCCAGCGCCCTTTGATCCTTGCGTTTACAAAGAGTCCGATTGGAAGGTCAGGTTGGTCGACGTTGTCGTTGTTATTGACCCGAACAACAGCAGTCACCATGCGGCTTTTCGAGTCTATCTCCGCTTCCGTCCTGACCAGTTTGCCGACCCACTCATAGTGCCTGCCACCATAATCGGTAAACAGCAGCACTTCAGGCGCTATATCAGCAGCAAGTTCTCCTCGGTGGCCGAGCGGAAGATCAAGATAAGCCAACTGCCTGTCAGCGACGGGCAGCCTGACTTCTGCGTACTGTGCTGCGTAAATTGAAGCTATTCCCATCCCGCGGCTGACATACTGACCCAGATCAACCTTCTCGGATCGGACCAGGCCGTCATAAGGGGCTCTTATTTCTGTTCGCTGCAAATCCCGCGCCGCTTGCTCGAGAGCGATTCTTGAGTCCTGTAGCACGGCCTCCGCAATTCGATGGTTTCGAAGTACTGTTTCCAGGCTTGATTGGCTGGTTAGTTTTTTCTTGACGAGTTCTTCCATTCGTCCAAGTTCGAATCTGGCGAGTTCTTCCTCCGCTAGGGAACGACTTAACGTTGCCCGGCTGCGGGCGACTTTAGACCGATAGTCGCTATTTTCGATTCGGAGCAATACGTCATCTTTGGCGAAATACCCACCCGGAAGAAGGTTTGGTGACATCCAGGAAACGCGGCCGTTAACCTCTGGTATCAGCTCACTTTCCTTGTAGGGCATCACGCTGCCCTGAGAGCTGACTTCTAATCGGACTCGCTTCCGAACAACCTCCAAAGCGCGAATGCTGGTCGTGGTCTCTGCGTGGGTGAACTGATCAGGGGTCGGGGCAGATTTCACCAGTCCGTAGGCGACTATAACTGCAAAAAACAGTACTGCTATGGTCATGATTCCTTTGATGGCATTAGGCATTGCCCGTACTCCTCTCTACTTCTGCGCTGGCCTCAATGGCTGATAGCAGCAATCCTGTTTTAATAATTTGAAAATGCTGAATGACTGCATCTCGCACGTTGACTTCGTCCCGGATTTTAATCGAGTCTCTAAGTCTGATTAGTTGTTGTTTGACAGCTGATAAGTCGATGTCTGGCTCGAACCCAAGATTCATGGTGCTGCCGAGAAATTGGGTACGTAGCCCGTTACCGACCAGTCGCAGGACCAAATTTCTGTGGATCGACATCATTTTGTGGCTGAATTGTATCCAGATCTCTGTATGAACCTCTTTTTCGCCCATCGTATTTACGAGTTGATCTACCAATTGGACCATTTCTGTAATATCTTCGTCGCTTGCTTCCACTACGGCGGAGCGTGCTGACAACGAAGTCATTACAGCGAGAACATCTAATACCTGACCGATAAGCTCAGGTTTTTGGATTTCCCCGAGTTCCAGTAGATAGCCAAGAACCTCCAGTGTCGCTTCCTCGACGGGTAAGACACGGACTCCGCCGGGTGCTACGGCCACTATGCCCAGTTGTTCCAGCTTCTTTATCGCTTCTCGGATTGCACCCCTGTTAGACCCGAATCGTGCAGCCAGATCTCGCTCAGAGGGCAATCGCTCACCGGGTCGGTATTGGCCCCTGAGGATCTCGCTTCTTAACACAGCGATGATTTCTTCTGCCTTAGATGGTGCTGTAGACATAATATCTTTCTGTATTCGTTGTGTTTGTCACTATTTGCCGTGATTGGTATGACCGCTCTGGCCCGACCGGGTAGGTCAGACCAAATTGGTCAGACCATTATAGGCTTGACGCTTTAAATTGCAACATGACGGTAACGTGGGTAATCGGTCATGGCTTCTTGCATTCTGCGAAATCGCGAGATTGATCCAGCAATATCAGATGATCTGTCTCGTGTTGAGTTCGAGTCAGTGAACCTGGAAACAGATACGCTTGTCTTGAGATTTTCGACGATTAGACGAGACCTGTTTCTGCACCGAGATCGATTATGGAATCTGCGGTGAGTGACCATGCGATTGCATTCGCTGTAGATCCCTGGTCCGAGTTGCAGAAATTTGATGTGTTCCCAGGAGAGTCTTCGACTTCACTGTTCCCTGCGTGAAGCATTGCATTACATCCGGACGCGGACTGCTGCCGGATATCACTTGGCAGGAAGTCCCAGAAGCTTACCCGAAGAGACTGGTTGAGAACATTAAACAGGCCGTGGTTGCGGTTGGTCTTTACAATGGGCTGTTAAGGTCATCGATTTTTGAAAAAATGTATAGCGACGTTGTTTCCTTGTTGTCAATGTGATGGCTCGGTTTATAAATGCCCCCTCATAGACAGACGAAGCATTAGTCGTCTGAATCTTAAGTTCGATCTTCGTTCATTACGGTAGCAATCACTGCTATCCTTGTGGCCTGTCAAGCAGTCAGAATTTATTAGCGAATGCGCGTGTGAACATTTCCTCGATCCTGTACAAACTTTACGAACCCTTGCTTTGGTCGCAAATTAAAAACGGCCCAAGGCCGCACCACATTGGTTTGATTGTTGATGGCAATCGCCGTTTTGCAAAGGTGAAGGGGCTTGCGTCTAACGAAGGGCACGATGCTGGTTCACAAAAGCTGGAAGACTTTCTTCGGTGGTGTTGGCGGCTGGATATCAAGATCGTTACATTGTATGGATTTTCAACGGAGAATCACAAACGCGCGGATAACGAGGTCGATTACCTCATGGACCTGATATTAAGGAAACTGAGACAGTATCAGGTGGACCCAGTTATCAGGCGAGAGGGCGTGAAGATCAAGGTCATTGGCCAGCGAGAAAACCTGTCTGAAGAAATGATCACCGAAATTGAGAAAACTGAAGAGCTCACGAAAGACCATGATCGGTTTCAGTTGAACATTGCGGTGAGTTATGGCGGCAGGGAGGAAATCGTTGATGCCGTTAAAAGCATCGCTAAACAGATTCAGGACGAGCAGATCTCATTACAGGATATAGATGAAGATCTGTTCTCCAGTCACTTGTATACCGAGGGCATACCTGATCCTGACCTGATCATTCGTACCTCTGGAGAAGAACGTTTGTCAGGGTTTCTGCTATGGCAAAGTGCATACTCTGAGCTCTATTTCACGGTAGTTTACTGGCCGGCTTTTCGAATGATTGATTTCTGGCGAGCGATTAGGGTCTTTCAACAACGGGAACGTCGATACGGCAAGTAATATTCGTTTGAGTTTAAGGCCACGTGCGCCGCCAGCTGGTGATCACCTTTTACCGGGGTAGCACAGGATGTACGGAGTAAAGAAGACGATTAACGAGCCGTCAGTTCGAATAACCAGCTACTATCATTATCGATATTGTCTGTAGAAAGGCTTTGGCCGTATTTTCGATTAAACTGTTCAAGTACGCCATCTATGAACTGACCTTCTTTGTGCCTAATTAATTGCAGTTCATAGAGCTTTCCATTGGCTCGAACAATGGCAAGATTGTTCTCCTTAATCTGATGCGGCCACTGCTTCCAGATTTTGCCTACGCGAGAGTTCATATAGCCGCTAATAACGAACAGCCGGGTGTCATAAACAGCGAGCCACATGGTGCGAGACCTGGGCGGGGCCATTGTCTGCATTTCTAAAGTTGCATGATCGGTGAGGAACGACCAGTCGTCAGAAGAAGGAACCCGTTCGCCTGTCTGAAACGGTCCACCGGAGAGGATTTCAATCGGTCCGTCGTGGGAGCGAACAAGAAACAAAACCGCACCGACGGCTATAAATACCGTGATGATAAAACTGAAGAACCACTTTAGTCCGCGCGACATGATGTTGAAAATCCCCTGAGTAGCGGTGGTTAACATAACTTTCATGGGAGTCCTTTGCAATCACTGTACAAGCTGTCCTAATGAAAATTGTTCGCACCCGTGGTAAGGTTTTCGCAGTGTTGGTCGCTTGCAAATATCTAATTATATTGGAGAAAACAAGCTCAAAAGAAATAAGGAGATAAGGCAATTAACGAAACAGAAACCTCAGAATCGGACTCAACGCCGCCGCAAAGTAAGTTGAAGTCCACACTTTTCAGGATGGTTACCTGGTTGCTTGCTGCAGGATGCTTCTACCTGGTGTTCACGCGAATCGAAGCCTCGGCAGCGCGAGATGGGTTAACAACGCTCGAATATCTCAGCAATTTTTTTCGGGATGCCGACTGGTCGATGTGGCTGGCACTCATGATTCCCTATTCGGTGTTTTTTTTCCTTATTGATAGCCATGCTACCTGGCGAGCGATCAGGTGGTTTAACACGCCGGAAATCAAACTCACGAACGTGCTGCCAATCAGGGCTAGCGCCTATATTTTGTCCCTGGTAAATGAGCAGGTGGGCAAGGGCGCGATGTCGTTGTATCTACTACGTCGTTATGACGTTCCTGGTTGGAAGGCCGTGTCGACAATGGTCCTTCTGGGAATAGTCGAGATCTACCAACTGCTGATTTTTTCTGCCATTGGGGTCGCTCTGTATTTTGATCTTGTACAGGAAGCCGCGGTAAGCCTTCCGCTGCCACAGATTATGCTGAGTGTTTTTTTGGTTGCGTTTCTCTACTTCCCGTTTCACATTGCCTATTTCAGGGGACATCTGTTCAAGAATTCAACAATTAGGGACAAGCCGATTTTCCATGCCTTAAGACAGGCAGAGCTCAAGCACTATGCATTGATCCTGATCTGCAAAGCCCCAAACCTGATTGGCGCTGTCGTCGTGTATAGCCTCGCACTCAGTCTATTCAGCGTCGACGTAAGCTTTGGTCAGATGCTGGCGTTCCTCCCGGTGATCTTTCTGGCGGCGGCTTTACCGCTACCGTTTCACGCGGGCGCTTTGCTTCTGTGGGCGGTATTGTTCCCCGATTTTCCCGAGGTCGGCGTTTTTTCGATGATCATGCATACTTTCTTCGTGGTCTTTAACGCGGTTATTGGTGTCGTATTCTTGCCGCTGGCGAACCGGGAGTTGTTCGACGACCGCCCCGCATGATTAAGCGCTTCATTGCTTGTTTGAAAGTAAAGTCACTAGCCTGTCCACCATGCTGATGATGCTGGTGACTACCAGGCCCCATCCTATCCATACGAACCAGCTAAAGGGGATGAGGGTGATTCCGAGCGTTAGCTGCATGACAGGGAATCCGGCGAAGACAAAGTAACTTATTCCGTTGTATCTTCCGAGTGAGCTAGCCTTTAATGGTTGCCCCGCCAATGCTTTTGAGTCAAGCATGTATTGTATGAAAGCGGCTGGAATGACCAACACCAACGCGGTTGGAGCCCATTCGTGATGGGTAAGTGCAGCAATAGTAAAGGTTACAAAAAAGGCATCGCTGCCATGGTCCATCAATCCGCCTATCGCCGAGGTCAGGTTTTTCTTACGGGCCAGGTGGCCATCGAGTATGTCGGTAAAGATAGCGGTCCACAGAATTGTCACAGCGACGTACCAATTCGAATGGTATACGCTCCACGACATGATAATTGCCAGTCCTACTCGAGATAAACTCAAAAGGTTTGGTAGGGTAAGTATTTGTGACATTCACATTTGTGGTGTTGGATAAAGAACGCATAATGCCACAATACAACTTGCTTAACGCAACTTGTCTGCGGAACCTTGCGTTAAATGATGAGAAAGATACGGCATGCGATTACTGATAACAGGCGCGAACGGACATCTGGGAGTCCGCTTGATTCGCCAGATAAATGAAACACGACCCGGTGATGAGATTGTTGCCATTGTCCGATCAGAAAGAGCGGCAGCGGCGCTTCGTGAAGAAGGGCTTCAAGTAGACATCCGTGTAGTCAGTTACACCGATGCTGATGGCATCAAGGTGGCCGGGCAGGGTGCTGAAGTCATTGTCCACCTGGTGGGAATTATAAAGGAATCTGCCACCAACACTTTTGAAATGGCACACCAAAAAACTTCGACAGCGTTGGTCGAAGCTAACCTCGATGCCAGTCATATCGTGACGTTGGGAATCCTTGGCAGTGAGCCTTCGTCAGCCAATCGCTGCTTTGTATCAAGAGCAGCTTCCGATGCTATTCTGCAGGCCGGTCCTATTCCAGCCACTGTCATTAGGGTCCCTATGGTGCTTGGCCCCGGAGACTATGCATCCAGGGCTCTAGCAAAAAATGGAGCGTCGGGCGCGGCATTTTGTTTTAGAAGTAGCAGTCTTGAGCAACCCATTTATAGTATGGATGTTGTCGATGCCATTCTGTCTGCTGTGTCTCTGAACCCCGCGGACCGAATTATCGAACTTGCTGGTCCGGAATCGTTAATGCGAAAGGCATTGATTAAACGAGCGGGTAGGTTTTTAGGTAACAAACCAACAGTCGTATCTTTACCGATAGCACTTGGCTACCTGCTAGCCTGGGTTCTCGAAAAAACCAGTGCTAACCCGCCAGTCACCGCAGCCATGCTGGGCGTGCTTGATCATGACGATGCCATTGACACGAGGGCTGCCACTAACCTGCTTGGGTTAACGCTCACGCCTCTGGATGAAATGTTGCGGCGTGTTTTAAGGGACTGATGAGATGATGCGTTCGAGGACAGGGGGCAGCACGTCGTCTGAATAGCCACGGATGATAGTCTGGATCAGTTCGTCTCCACGGGTTAGGCCGGGATTGATTGATGCGATTGGTTTGCGCTGCTGCGCCGCATAACGGCAGAATCGGTAACCGGAAAATACCTTCAGCGAAGTACCGACGATAAGCATGCCATCGCTGTTGTCGATGCCGTCATAGACGCGCTGGACAATGGATTTGCTGACGTTGTCTCCAAAGAACACCACATTGGGTTTTAATATCCCGCCGCAATTTTCGCAGGGTGGAACAGCAACACTAACAACTGAATCTTCTGCGACGTCAGCATCGCCATCGGGTGCGATGTCACCTTGTTGGGAAAAAGATGGGTTCAGCAACCGCAGTTTTGTTTGCAGGGCATGCCTCGGGGTCACCCTCAGACAACTCATGCAGATGACTTCATCGAGACGGCCATGAAGATCAATAACGTTTCGTGATCCTGCGTATTGATGTAGTCGATCCACGTTTTGTGTCACGACCAGCTTCACTATTTTTTGGCGTTCCAGTTCGGCGATGGCATGGTGGCTGGATGATGGGGCAGCCGAAGCAACTGCGGTCCAGCCGCTGTAGCTTCGAAGCCAGTACCGTTGTCGTGCTGATTTCTTCGATATAAAATCCTGATGTTGTATCGGGTTACTACGTGTCCAGTTTCCGGCTTTGTCACGATAAGTCGGGATGCCGCTAGCAGCGCTGATACCAGCACCTGATAAAACGACCAAGTTACGCTTGCCTTCGAAGAATCCCTGCAGGTGTTGCAGGCCATTACGGTCAGGCTGCTTTGAAGTTTCGGGCATTTTTCATCATAAACAGTACAGATTGCATAAGGCTGATGTCCTCTGACGGACGTCTTCTGGTGGCAATGATATCAGCGAGCGTGTATGCCGCCAATGTTCTAAGGGGCGTTATGCTCAACCCTATTTAGCTGAATATGACATAATCAAGGTATCTCAGGAGAACATAAGATCACAGACCTCGCCTTTGAAGAAAAAGCCCAGATTGACGCGACAACGCCTGGGCTCAGTCACCTCTGGGTATTGACACAATTAGATCGTACGGGACTCTCACACTGGCTGCTTGGGTTCGGAGCATTTCTGATACTGACAATCATCGCGGTGATCATGTTGATTGTAGTGAGTTATCCAGATCCCGACATGTACCGAAACTCGATCGCTTTTACTGCTATCAGCAGTTTTTTTCTCATTTTTTATCTGGCAATGGGGCGCGGTTGGCACCGAGATCTGTTGGGTTTCCTATCGTTCGATCGAAGTCTTGGGAAAGTCATATCCGTGATTGAACCGGACAATCGTATGATTGTCGTCGAAATGTTAGTGGCGGCAATTTGTGTTTATGTCCATTTACAGTTGAATGATATGGTCAATATTTGGCACTCGAAGCTACTGTTTGGCGGCATTGTGTTTTTTTACTATGTTCAATGGATACTCATTATTTTCTCGATTGATGTCATCCTCCGGCAACTGGTTTGCCTGGTGCGGATAGTAGACCGAATTAGAATCGACCTGCTCAACACAGAGTTCTACTCGACCCTGGCTAATGCGATGGTCCGTCATGTGGGTCTTTACATTTTTGGGCTCTGTATTGTTTCGCTTAGTAACATTGCCTACACAGAAGGAGAACTCGGCGCAGGCGAAATGATGCTGATGATGATGCCCTGGTACCTGCCGTCACTCGTTATTATCAGCCTTTACGTTATTCCGTTTAATCGCTTCAAGGATCGAATGCGCTCCGAGAAGGCGCAGGAGCTGAATTCTGTTAACGCCGCGCTTTCTGGCAACACCAAGGCGTTGGAAAGCTCTCTGTTAAAAGGTGAACATCATCCCTCAAAAATTGATCTTCTCATGTATCGTGATCGAATTACGGCGGTCAAGGAATGGCCGTTTACGGATCGTATCAGAGCGTTGGTTCTGTTTGGTATCTTGCCACCAATGACCTGGGTCATCGCTGCGTTGATTGAAATTCTGATTGAGGGTGCGATATAGTTTTTGCCGCGAACCCGGTCAAGGGTTATCTGGCAAATAGCCCTGATAACTTAAGTTCAGGGTCCAGGGGCTCGGGTTGTTACAGTTTCAATTAAAATGCGCTATCGTCTCAACACAAAAATATTGCTTAGAGAGGCATCAAGTTCATGGAATGTCCGAAGTGTTTTGGTGAGATGGGTACCGCTCTGAACGGGGAGATGAAGGTAGAACAATGCCAAAACTGCCATGGTCTGTATTTCGACCAACTCACTCAAGAATTGTTGCCAGGGTTATTTGGCAAAGAGGCAATAGACTCAGGCAGTGATGAGGTTGGGTCGACCTACGATGAACTGGTTTATGTGGACTGCCCGAAGTGTGACAAGATCATGGATCAGCGCAAGTTGGAGGACCCGCTAAGCATTCGGTTTGAATGTTGCCCGACCTGCAATGCCACCTTTCTGGATGCTGGCGAATTAAGACAGTATCTTTCTGCCGAATACCTGGAGGCCTTTAAGTCTCTTCTTCCAGGGAAATAGTCAGAATTTATTGAGAAATAGGGGCCAGTGGCCCCTATTTTTCTTCTGTCAGAGAGCCCTTGCGATCAAGTTGCTAAGTTTGTCACAGTTAGAGACTCGTTCAGCGGTCGTCGTTCCAAGAAAGCCTACATTGAGCGACGTAACGCCATGCTCTTTCAAGGCTTGCAGACGATCAACGACAAATGCCTCAGGACCAACCAGTGAAGTTGCTTCCAGGTAAGAGTCGGGAATGGCAGCTTCCGCTGCTGATTTTTGACCGGAAAGATAGAGGTTCTGAATCGCTTCTGCTTCTTCTTCATAGCCGTATTTTCGGAACACCTGGTTGTAGAAATTTTTCTCTTTCGCGCCCATACCGCCAACATACAATGCTATCCCAGGTCGTGACATGTCGCGGTAAGACTCAAGGCCATCTCCGATTGCGACTGCTCCTCCTGCGTAGATGTCCAGGGGTGGCCGTCCCGGGTCGCGCTTGGCATTACCTTTCTTTAGTGCCTCCCCCCAGACAGCATTTGCACCTTCCGCCATGTAGAAAGCGGGTAGCCAGGCATCGGCAAGCTCCGCTGTCATCTCAACACTTTTCTCTCCGAGGGTGGCAAGCGCGATTGGAATCTCTTCCCGATAAGGGTGGTTAATGATCTTAAGTGGTTTTCCAAGCCCTGTGCCCTCTTCAGGCGGTAGCGGGATTTGGTACTTCTTCCCTTGATACTGCAGTTTATCGTCCCTTAGCCAGACGTTGCGGCAGATCTCGATGGTTTCTCGAAGTCTTGTCATCGGCGCGTCGTAGGGCACCCCATGAAAACCTTCAATGACTTGAGGCCCTGAAGCCCCTAATCCAAGCATGCATCGACCCTCGGAAAGCGCGTCGATGCCGGCTGCAGTCATCGCCATCAGGGCTGGCGTTCTGCTGTAAACATTGAGGATTCCTGAAGCGATCGTCACTTTCTCGGTTTTAGCAGCGATATAGCCCATAGCGGAGACGCCGTCGAAGGAATATGCCTCTGGTACCCAGACAACATCCAACCCGGCCTTTTCCATTTCCACAATTTCTTTTGTCGCGCCGACGTAGCCCTGCGCGTAACTCATCAAGGTAGAGATTTTCATTGTTAAACCCATAATATTCGAGCGTCAAATTCTACGGTGACTGGTACGGGAAAAGCAATGATACGCATCGAACCCTGACTTTGGCTTGAGTTATAGTCTACGGCTCTCACTAGCAGAGCTGGATCTTGGGTAGGCAGCCGTCGAACTCGAGTGCCTACAACAGGTCAGCAATCTGCTGAAATGCTCGGCGCCCTTCATCTGCCGCCGGACCGTAGTGTTGAAGTCCGGCCAATTCAGAATGCGCAAAAGATATGCGGCCGACATTTTTTCTCAGCACATCGCCTGGCCCTTGCCCGCTTGCGCCTCCATAAAACCCCGGATAGGGCACAGAGTAGCCGTGGCCCCAGCGGTTCAATATCAGACCGGCGACATCCTTCTCCGGATCAAAGCCTGAGGATTGGAAAAGTCGAAGCATCTGCTTGAGTATCTTTGATTCATATTGTTTGTACGACAGTGACAACAGCTCTGCACGTCCCATCGCAACTTGAGCTTTCGGGTCAATCCCCGGCCGGTGAAACGGTGTGTAAAACGACAATACGACTGGCTGGTCAGGGTGAAGAGACGGTTTGTATTGGCCGATCTGCATAGGATTTCGTATGTTGCAGGTAAAACCGAATCCATCGTCATCTCGATCCCAGATCGCGGCTGTGCACCCCAGCTTATGCAGAAAGCGCCAATTCGTAAGTGCTACGTTTGCGACTAAGAATGGAGCGTGCACAAAGGCGGAACACGCAGCGGAATGAGACTCCGGAAGATCGCGGACGATATGCTTCGTAACCCAGCTCCCTGTCGCCATGACGACTGATTTGGCCCTGAGTCCGTAGTATTTGCCGTCGCGAGTATAGATCAGATCCACGGCTTGTGAATCACCGGGCGGACCATCATGCGCGACAGATAACACGGTAGAACTTGTGCGCATCCTGATCGGTTGCCCTGGTCGGTCAAATGCAGCGGGATTGATTGGATTTGTAACGATTTCTTCGAAGGAACTTTCACCGACAATTGCATCCGGGATGAGGCGCTTCAGAAAATGTCGGACAAATCCAGAATTGCCACCAGGAAAAGAAACGCGCCTCGAATTTAATAGCGATGAATCGAAGAGCCCAGGCATGGGAAGCTGGGAGGCGGCGTAGGCGGAAACCGCGTCACTACCCAGCCCACAGGCTGACGCCAGAAAGAGATCGGCATACCGCGCACCTTCCTCTCCGGAATTCGATGCAGTTTTCAAGAAATCTTCATAAGACATTGTGTCTAGCTCGCGTCGAGCTTCCTCGGAAGACTGGAAGTCCCTCAGACGACCGGCGGAAAACCAGCGCTGAAGGTTTGCCTTAGCACCCTGGCTCAGTGGTGTATCGGCAAGTTGACTGCTAAAGGGGTCAATGGCCCAGGAATCTTTCTGACGGTCATCATTCGCGAAGAAATACCCGGTACTTGTCTTGTTCTGCAATCCAGCAACCAGGTAGCCATAATTATCATTACAAAAGCGCAATGGTTTTTGCTCATCCGGCCAATCACGAAAAGAAAATTCTCTGGGTATTCCAAGTTTTGCGTAGTAATACGGGTCGCCAGAATCTCCGGACGGCGGTGGTATGAAAAATCCGTTTGCCCCTTGCGGCGCAATTAACCGGTTGCCATTGACGTTGAACTCGTTTTCTTTTGCTTCCCCGCCAATCATTGGGTGGTTGTCCAGCAGAATGCAGGATTGATCGGTGCCGCGTTTATCGGAGAATTCGAGTGCGGCCCCCAATCCAGCCATTCCGCCGCCGACAATCGCCAGGTCGCACTCTTCGGCATACTCGACGTCAACGTCTAGCGGCATACCTCGATCCCGCAATAGGTGCGCAGTGTTAACCACTTCTGGCGTATTGCCATGACTGCTTCGGTACGTTCCGACGCCGCCATAGCCATACCAATCGTTACCGACGAGTTGCAGTCCTGCGGATCCTGCGATTTGCCCGAAAGCATGGCGCGGTTGTGGCATCGCCGCGTAACCGACACCCACTGTAACGCCGTTCAGTAAGTCCCGGCGAGTGATGTTGCGACCGAATAGCGTTTTACTCATTGGCTATTCTGCCACCAGGGTATCGGCAGGCTTTTCTTGTCTGGCCACTGTTGGGCAAGTGTCTCAGCGTTATATAGGGTGCCGTTTACCATCACTCGGCTAATGCTGTTGGTGTTGGTAATGTCCTCCAGGGGATTGCCGTCCATCACTACAAGATCGGACAACTTGCCAGCTTCGATGCTGCCTATTTCGTTATCCAGACCAATGGCTTTGGCGCTTTCGAGTGTCGCCACCCGCAAAACATCCAGGTTGCTCATGCCGCCGGCGGAGAGCGCCCACATTTCCCAATGAACTTGCAAACCTTGCATTTCACCGTGCCCGCCCAGTGCTACGTTGCCGCCAGCGTCCAGAATTTTTTTCGCCCCATTGGCTACTTGCGGAAAGATATGTTGCTCGGGCTTGACCTGGTTGGATTGTGCGACACGCTGGCTTATCAGGTTGGGCGGCATGAAACGATGCAGTTTTTCGTCCTTTAAACCAATCTCGTTGTTCAAAAAGTGATCAGCAGCAAAGGGGCCGCCAAAACTGACTAACAGAGTGGGTGTGTAGCTGATGCCCGACTGGGCATAGAGTTGAACAATATCTTCGTACAGAGGCACTATCGGCACAGAATGCTCGTTGCCACTGAAGCCATCCAGCGCAAAGGTGATATCCATTTTGGCGTCAGCACCGCCTTCCGTTGTGACGATAAGGCCAAGCTCCCGGCATGCCCGGACAACCCATTGGCGGACCTGGCGGTTGCCGGGCAGGTAAGACTTGATCAGGTGGGTGCGGTATTTCTTCTTGTAGCGCTCCAGTACGGCGTATACCTGTTCATACGACTGGAAGTTATTAAAGAAGAAGACGCCTCGGCCGGTGGAAAAAATCCTGGGGCCGGTCATCTCACCGGTATCCACAGCATCGCTGTAGACGAAAATATCGTCGGTCGTTGACTGGGGGTCGCGGACAGTCGTTACACCATACGCCAGGTTGGCGTAAGCATTGTGATCCTCAAGGTCCAGCACCGAAACCTTTGTTCTCCAGTGGGCGTGGATATCGATAACGCCGGGCATGATGGTTTTGCCCCGCATGTCGATGATGGTGGCTGTGCTGGGAATGGCTATGGTGCCGCGTTCGCCAACTGCCTGTATGCGATTCCCATTTATCACGATAACGCCGTCGTTAATGACCTTGTTGCCATCCATGGTGATGATGCGGGCGCCGCTCAGGACCAAAACACCTTCCGGGGTTCGACGGGGCAGTTGCACCAATGCTTCAATTTCGCTGACTGCATCTGCATCGATGGACTTGCGGTAAAGCGTACTTCCTGCCGACCAGGATAGCGTATGCGAATCCGCCCAGGAAAAGTGATCGGCTCCGAGGGTGGTGATCCTGGTGTAGGCGCTCTTTCTGTTTGTATTTACCGGCGCATAAACATTGATCAAAGGTTGCTCATCGGGTACCGCGGACATATCGATCAGATACAACTGATTGGCAACGGCTGCCAGAGCGCTGTCACCGTTGGGGCTCAATAAAATATCGCTGGCCATGGCGGGGAAACCGGTTGCACTTGCTGAGCCCATTACACGAAGGAGGGTTATCTGGTCGCTGCCATCCAACTTCCATGAGCTCAAGCCCAGGGCAGGGGAGAAGGCATAAAATCGTTGTGGATCATCAGTGAAATGAACTCTGGCAGCGCCTGCTGCTGATGCAACAGTTTCTGAATTGCCGCCATTGCTGGCGAGCCTGACAATCTGCTCGGCCTGGGCCAGTGGGCCACGTGCGTTTTCCAACCGCACATCTTTCGGTGCGCGGATCGCCATAATCGACTGGCCGTCGGGGGACCAAACCGGGTCGCGGTAGTAGGCGTTATCAGCGTTAAGCTTTTTTGCAGGCCGGCTGCCATCGGCGGGAACTTTCCAGATAGCGCCCCCCTCAGCTGCACTCCAGCTGACGTAGGCCAGCCAGTTCCCATCCGGTGACCAGGCTGGGTGAAATTCTCCGAAGTCCTTCTTCGTGGTCAGTTTGACGGACGTCTGGTCGGCAATCGCTATTTTGTAGAGGCGGCCAAAGGCGGAGAATACGTATTGCGTGCCGTCGGGAGAGATAACAGCCCCCTTGGCGAGCCTTGCTGTTACAGGGCCCTGGTTGACTTTGGCCGTGGAGGTGACTCTGGGCTCAACTTCCATTTGCACATTGGCGTTGAACGGAATATTGGTGACCTGACCGTCGCTAAAGTTCACGCGACGTATCTTGCCGTCGTAGGCAATTACCAATGAATCATTGGCTGGGGCGAAGGCAAAACCCGGCAGCAGGTCTCGCGATGCCCAGGATTCCAATGCGTTGAAACCGATATCCTCCACCAGCCAGCGTTCGTCGCCTGACTCCATATTTCGCAGTCGCAGTCCGGTCGTATTGGCGTTCACAGCCCCATAGGCCAACCATTTATTATCACTCGATAGTTGAGGTTTGAACGCGGGGGCGCTGTGAGAGCTGACCTGATCGGTGCGACCACTTTTCAGGTTGACCTTCATGATTTCTGCGCGGGGACCCGTTGTGTCGCCATGCTGTCGCGGGGCTGCGGCAGTAAAAAAGAGCTCATCGCTTCTTGCTAATGGTTGTGGTCCGTAGGCGCCCGGTGGAAAGGTCGAAACCAACATGGATCCACGGCCCATATTAGGCGTGCTGATTTCTTTCGGCTCGCCGCCGTCGGTCGGGTAAGCCCAGAGTGCAACATTGCCGGTCATACTGCGGCGGCTGGCTAATTGGGAAACGTAGATGGTTTGCCCGTCACTGGACCACGCCGGGGAAATAAATTCGCCGTCGCCGCGCGTGCTGAGTTGTTTGACTTCGCTGCCATCGGCGTTGGCCAGCCACAGGTTGTCTTCACCACTGCGATCACTGACAAATACCAGCTGTTCGCCATCCGGCGAAAAGCGAGGCTGCGAGGCGAAGCCGCGGCCGCTGATGATCGGTTTGGCGTCGCCACCTTTGATGGGCAATTCATAGAGGTCGCCCAAAAGTTCAAACACGAGGAGCTCGCCATTCGGGGCAACGTCCAGCGATATCCAGCTACCTTCATCCGTCCCAAAGACAATGGTGTTGGCGGACGTCGATGGTGGCTGAGTGCAACCTGATGCGCTCAAGAATAGTGTCAGGCACAGCGCGAGCGATTTCACCATCATTCGCTGCTGCCGTAGATTTTTTCAACTGTGTCTAGTACCCGATTAACATTGCCTTTAAATCGGTAGTTGCATAGGGATACCATGATTTCATTGGTTTCCTGGATTCGGAAGGGGGTAGCGACGAAGCCGACAAATCCGCCTGGATGGCCGAAGAGTGTTTTACCGCCGAACTCCAGATACATATTTCCGAAGGCGTATTCAATGGGCCACGTGCGGTATTTGGCCGGTACTTCGGTATAGGAGGCAGGTGTTGTCAGTATGCCGAGAAGTTCATCTCCGCCAGGCAGCCGATTGTCAGCGAAGTTGTTGTACCAGATCACGAGATCTTCAATCGTTGAGAACACGCCGCCGTCGCCGACCACCGCGAAGTTGGTATTGTGTTTTTGCCAATGCCCTTCGATTTTTGAGTATCCATCAGCGCGGTTTTTAACTAGCTCCCGATGGTTGTCGTGAAAATGCGTGTTGTCCATGCCAAGGGGACCAAAAATATTCTGCTGAGCAAATTCCCGCATGCTCAGGCCACTGACTGCTTCCACGGCTAGCGCCAACAGCAAGTAGGCTGAATTACTGTAGCTGTACCGGCTTCCAGGTTCGAACTCGAGGCGTTTCATTCGAAAGATGTATTCCAGGGCTTTTTCGCTGGGATAAAAATTGCCGTCTTCATCACCGTAAACTGCCGATACAATCGGAAAGTAATCCTGGATGCCACTGCTGTGGTTGATCATCTGACGGATAGTGACAGTCGTGCCGTAGTCGGGTAAATCCGGCAGGATGGTATGAATGTCCGCGTCCAGGTCCAGTTCGCCCTGCAGAGACAACATCGCGACGCTTGCTGCAACAAATTGTTTACTGGTAGAGCCGGTACGGAAAACAGTGTTTGAGTCGATAGCAATATCGTGCTCCAGGTTGGCCATGCCAAACTGGCGCCGATAGATCAGTCTGCCATCGCGAGCCCAGCCAACTGAGCAGCCGGGACTATCATTGCGATCAAGATCGATGTAGTGCTTCTCAACCGTTTGAGAAATGAGCGATGAGCCGGCTGGGGTAGCATCAGCAATACTTGTCAACACTGCCAGTATTGGAGCCAATAGCAGCGTGAACATGGTTTTTGACATTATCGCCGGTCCTTAATATTTATTTTAAAATTTCAAGCAATTCTATTTCAGTGACCAATGTCTCGTTCGGTCCAATGGGGCCAGATCCGTCCTCTCCATATCCCAGATGGGGTGGGGCATAAAACACCCACTTTGCACCTTCTCTCATGAGCAGCAATGTTTCTTTCATCGCCGGCCGGAGTTTGCCCACAGGAAAGTCACCGGGTTTACCGCGCTTAAAGGAACTGTCAAATTCGTCGCCATTGAGCAAGGTGCCACGATAGTGAACCCTGGCAATGTCAGAGGCCCTAGGCTTTTCGCCGGCTCCAGATCGCAGAATTCGGTAAAGCAGACCGCTGTCTGTGGATATTACTCCGGGTTCTAGTGCTTTTCTTGCTAAGAACGCTTTTCCCTCAGCCAGATTTTTTTCCGACAGCGCCTGCCAGCGCGCCTCGAAATTAGTTATGATTTCCTGCTTTAAGGTGAATGTGCGCATGTATTCAGCTGATGATAATTCGGGTTTTATGCCGGCCTGCTCATCGCGAATAGCCCGGGCCACCATTTCCGGATCCAGCGTAAATCCCTGCTTTGAGCGTTTCTCGTACATATCAAGCCCCAGCAAGTAACTCAGTTTCTGAATGTCAGTTGCGTTATCGAGATCAACCGACGCCCGGGTGGCCCGTGGATCAGCGATGCTGGCTTGTGACAGTAGTAAGCCGCAGAAACAGGCCAGTCTGAATAACATGAGGTAGCCTCAGGGATCGATTTGGTTAATATGTTATCCTTCTGTGGGGGGCGAATCAATCCGGTTGGTGGTGGTCAAACGGTTTACGCCGGTGGCGTGCAGGCGCTAACAATAACGCAATCTACGTCGCCGGTATTGCGCATTTTGTGGTCCAGATGAGACGGAAACAGATAACCTTCGTTGGGTTTAAGTATTCGTGTGCGGCCATTGACTGTGATTTCAACCTCTCCCTCAATAACGAAGCCGCCTTCTTCACCCGATCGACAACGGTAGGGAGTGCTTGCAGTTTCTGACCCGGGAGGGTAGCGTTCCAGCAGTATTTGCAGGGGTAAACCGTTGAGGTTTTGGCCTATTTGCAGGAGTGAAACACCCCCTGAGCCGACTTCAAGCAAGTTCTCTTTAGAGTAAAAAAACTCGATTTCTCCCTCTTGAGGTTCTGAAAAAAAGTCAGACAGTGTCATCGGAATGCTGTCCAGTATTTGGCGCATTGTGCCGATTGATGGGCTGATCTTATTCCGCTCAATAAACGATACGGTGCCGTGAGTCAGGCCAGCCTTTTCGGCAAGTTCCCTTTGGGAGAGGCCGTATCGCTTGCGCAGTCCCTTGAGCTTTTCGCCGACGTCTTGCGTAGTTTGATCGTTCATACATCTTCAGTTTGTTGTGAATATCTGGTTAATATACTAACCTATGTGTCTGGTTAATATATTAACCAGCCTGTGCCATCGAAGTCTGGCCTCTAAACAGTGCAATATCAACAAAGAGTAGGTAAAACTAAATGAAGAAAACAGCCTTGTTAAAAACACTGCTAAAGATTGTTGCCACTGCTGCGGTGCTCGTGAGTTCCCATAGCTATGCAGCAGATTCAGGTGTGATTGAAGAGATAGTTGTCACTGCCCAAAAACGTGAACAAAGCTTACTGGACATCCCTTTTGCCATATCGACATTTAGTGAGGATGAAATCAAAGCCAGAGGCGCGGCTGATATCAAGGATATGCAATATGCCATTCCTGGCCTGTCCATCACTAACAACTTACCTGGGCAAGATCGTGTCCAAATAAGGGGCGCGTCTTCAGATGTTGGTATCGGGTCGCCGACGGTCGGGCGGTATCTGGACGAAGTTAGTGTCAGCAGTGACGCAACTCAAAGAGCTCTGGATGTTCCTTTGCTGGATATCCAGAGGATCGAGGTATTGCGTGGTCCTCAAGGCACTTTATACGGCGCTGGTTCGATTGGCGGTACCATCAGATTCATCTCTAACTCGCCAGATCTAAGCGAAGTTAGTGGTAGGCTTGGTGTTGGTTTCAATAGTGTAGATGATGGCGGCGAAGGTTACGAGGTTAACGGCGTCTTCAATCTACCAATCCTAGAGGACAAACTGGCTTTGCGCGTTGCCGCATTAACTGAGGATATAGGCGGCTGGATTGATAACACGGCGACTGGCAAATCCGATATCAATGAAGCGGAACGTAATTTTCTGCGAGCCAAACTATTGTTCCAGCCTAATGAAAACTTCAATGCTTCATTAATGTGGATGCATTACGAGTTCGACCAGGACAACAACAATCATGAGCTTAGCAAAAGTGGTTTTGATCTCCTGAATGTTGATAACCGGGGCGCAACGAGTGAGCGTGCCGTAAGCACACCATTTGAAACGCCTGTTTCGGATGAGTGGGATATGGTAAACCTGATACTGAATTACGAAACGAACGCTATGACCATTGTTAGTTCGACGGGCTACATTGACCGCAGCATCGATTTTAAGGCGGAAACAGTTAACGCCTTTTTTCCCCCTGGATTATATGGCTCTTTCGAAATTGAAGATCGAGAATCTGAAGTATTCACGCAAGAAATTCGACTGAACTCAAATTGGGATAAATCATTCAATTATACGGTTGGCGCTTATTATCGAAAAACTGATACGTCAGAGACGCAAACCTTGAGCTTCCCTGCTGTTTTCCCATTTCCGCCAACGGTAACCACGGGAACTTCACCCGTTGATTCTGAGTCCTACGCATTTTTTGGTGAGCTTAGCTACGATGTTTCTGACCGTGTAACAGCGTCTTTTGGCTTGCGTTATTATGATGAAGATCAGGAGCCTTCTATTTTTCTGCTAGGCGGGCCAGCGCCGCTGGACATCAGCCCCGAGGATCAATCATTTGATGCGGTGACGGCGAGGGTGAATGTGCTTTGGCGGGTCTCCGAAACCGCCTCTATGTATGCCACCGTTTCTGAAGGATTTCGCAGCGGTGGTATTAATGGTTTTGGCTCATCAATTCCTAGCTTTGAGCCTGAAGAAGCCATTATCTATGAGATTGGTGGGCGAGGTGAGTTCTTTGATGGACGTGTTTATGTCGACGGTGCAATCTACTATACAGACTACGACGATGTGCAGGTGGCGATAGTCGAAGCAGGACGAGCCAGAACTACCAATGTTGATTCGGCGTCGGGCACAGGGGCAGATCTGGCTGTTCGTGTAAATCTGACGGATGCGCTTACCTTCAACATGACAGCCGGTTACGTTGGTCGGGAGTACGACAAAGTGGATGTCACTGCCCCAGCGAATGTCGCTAAAGGTGATGATTCTCAATACACACCCCAGCATACTGCCTCAGCCTCGCTGGCATACGACTTTAACTGGACTGGCAGTTTGGCAGGAACGGCTAGACTCGATGCGTCCTATGCTGATGGGTTTTCCGTTTATCTGCGTACCTTCCCGCTGCAGCCCGTTATCGAAACAGATTCATTGACTTACTTGAGCTTCCGAGTTGGTGCCAGTACTGATAACTGGCAAGTTGTGTTGAGTGCAGACAATTTGCTGGATGAAGATGATCAGGTGTTCCCGGGTGGTGCATTCGCGCTGGATACCTATCCACGTCCGCGCACTGTGTCTGTCAAAATGGATTACTACTTTTAAGCGGGCGGCAGCCAAGGCAGATATATACTGATAGAGAAAGTGAATTTGTTTAGGTTAGTCATTCTAGTGGTCAGCTTTCAGAGCTTACTGATCACTGGATGCATAAACTTTGCAAACGCGGAATCAGGGCTAACGACGGAGATTTCATCAGAGTATCCGGCGGCGCAGTTGTTGGATTTGAGCCAGCGCTATCTAACGCTTGCCGAGGCTAATGATGATTTCCTGAGAAATGGCTCTGGTAGTTCAGAGCGGAAGCTGCCTGACAGAAGCCTCAATGGGATCAAGCGGGTCGCTGCACAGGCTGATGTGCTCCTGCAGCAGTTGAATGTAATAGCGATCGGGCAGTTATCTCATGAAGACACCCTAACCGCGGCGCTGTTGCGCCGCGACCTTGAGATACTGATCGAAGCGCCAGAACACCACTGGCTCTTTTTTGATGTCACCCCCTATAACAGTGGTTACGTCATGAGCGCCGAACTGTTGCCAGCGTTGAGTAAGATTGATCTGGCAGCACCGGATGGCGTCGAGCACTACCTGTTGCTGTTTACCGATAGTGGCCGTTTTCTCAATGAACTGGCCAGCAAACTACAGGAGCAGCGAAGGCGAGGGATAATGTTGCCAAAGGCTGCCATCCCGGGTGTTCGAAAAACCTATTCCAGGTTGCGCGACAATCTCGCAGATTCAGCCCAGTTTGATCCATCAAGACTGGCGGGGATGAATCCTGATCAGATCGGTCGCCTGCAGCGAGATGCTTCCGCCGCGCTACATGAGATGCTTTATCCTGCTCTCGATCGCTTGCTGGAGACGTTGGCTGACGACTACCTTATACAAGCGCCCGAGGCAGCGGGGCTCTATCAATACCCGGGAGGAGAAGCGTACTATAAGTACCTAATTCAGCGGGAAACTTCATTGGATCTGACGCCGGATGAGATTCACCAGATAGGTTTGCAGGCCATGGCTGGTATCCAGCAGAAGATGCGGGCCATCCGCCAGAAGCTGGGCTTTACCGGTACGGCGGCGGAGTTTCACCAGCAGTTGCGCACTGATAAAACTCTTTACGCCAGCAGCCCTGAAGAGGTTGAGCAGCGTTATCGAGCTTATGTTGATCGAATTGAACCGCGCATCCCGAATTATTTTTCACAGCAACCGAAAACACCCTATGGCGTCAAACGGGCAAGTCCAATGGCAGAAGTGGGCATGACTGCAGGTTACTACCGCGGCGGTGCGCCAGGAGAAACTGGGTATTATTATTACAATGGTTCGAACCTGGACGACCGCCCGATGATAGAGGCAGGGTTTTTGATCTATCACGAACTGATTCCAGGTCACCATTTTCACATCTCTCTGGTGAAGGAAAACCAGCACCTTTCAGCTTACCGGCGCAGCGTTAGAGTGAATGCCTTTGCGGAGGGATGGGCTAATTACGCCTCCCAGCTGGCTTTGGAAATGGGCATGTTGGATGCCCCCTATGATCACTATGGCTTTCTATTGTCGGATGCATTTATCAGCACACGACTGGTGGTGGACACAGGCCTGAACCATATGGGCTGGAGCCTCGAGAGGGCATCAGAGTACATGTTGGAAAACACCTTTTACAGTGAAAGCCAGGTAGCGACGGAGGTGCTGCGCTACTCCACCGATATTCAGGCCCAGGCGCTGAGTTACAAGCTCGGTTATAACAAAATTCTGGAACTTAGACAGACTGCTAAAACAGCGCTGGTTGAGCGCTTTGATTTGCGCGAATTTCATGCTGCCATGCTTTCCAGTGGCACATTGTCGATGCCAGTATTGGAACAGCATATCCACAGATACATCGCTGAGGCCTCAGAAGCTACTCAGGCTTCGGAAGTTCCCAGATGACGCCAGTTAACCGCTCTTTTCTTTTTACGATGTGTTTGATTCTGATGCCGGTTATGGGGTTGTCTGGTTGTCAGGAAAGTTATCAAGACGTCCTTCAGCCTTCTTCGGCGCCCGGTTTGCTGATCAAAAATGCCACGATTGTTGACGGCACTGGAGCGGCCGCTTTTCAGGGTGACATTCGGGTAGTGGGCGAGCGTATCGCTAACATTAGTGATGACCTGGAAGCGGCTGAGGGTGAACAATTAATCGATGCCACTGGGCTGGTCGTAGCCCCTGGCTTTATTGATATGCACGCCCATGTGTCCAATATCCATGAATACCCGCAGGCCGAAAACTTTCTGCGACAGGGTGTAACCACCATCGCCAACTCCCTTCACAGCAGTGACCAGCCTTGGCCCCTAGATGAATATACTGCCAATCTGAAAATGGCGCCCAATATTGCCTATTTTGCGGGCTTTAATTGGACTCGGCAAAGGGTGATGGGATTGGATAATCGCCCGCCTACCAATGCTGAACTGCAGCAAATGAAAGCGCTGGTCAGCGAGTCAATGCAGCACGGGGCATTTGGGCTTTCATCCGGCATGGAGTATGTGCCAGCCGTCTATGCTTCGAACGAAGAGGTGACTGAGCTGGCGAAGGTCGCGGCAGATTGGGGCGGAATCTACATCACCCATATGCGTGACGAGGGCCCAAACCTGCTGCAGTCCATTCGTGATAATGCCGAAATTGGCGATCAGGCCAACTTACCTGTACATATCAACCACATCAAAACCACCGGCGTCAGCAATCATGGCAAGAGCATTGATGCCCTGGCATTAGTAGATAGCGTTCGAGCGTCTGGCGTGGACATGACTCTTGATATATATCCTTATGCTGCCTTTATGACCTACTCGGATCTGTTGTTTCCCGCCTGGAGTCTGTCTGGAGGACCGGAAGAGTTCAGAGCCCGGATCAACGATCCGGTGCTGCGAAACAAAATCGCTGAGGAAATGAAAGCGATATTCCCTCAGCAGGCGGGAAAGGATTTCGACAGTATTCAGTTCGAAGGGCTGCCGCGCATCCAGGGTTATGGAGGACTTACACTAGGCGATTACTTAAACGATCATGATATTCCGGCAACTATGGATGCCGCTGTCGAAGCCCTGATCGATCTGCAGGCCCAAGGTCGCTTTGCAGCCATCTACCACAGTATGGACGAGCTAGATATCGAGCGATTCCTACAGTATCCCTACACGATGATCAATTCGGACGGAGATCTTGCGGTCGCTCGAGAAAAGCACTACCACCCGAGAACCTACGGCTCCTTTCCCCGCGTGTTATCAACCTATGTGCGTGCTCGCGGCGTGCTGAGCCTGTCGCAGGCGATTCACAAAATGACAGGGCAATCCGCCGAGCGGTTGGGGTTGTCAGAGCGAGGCACCATCCGAATTGGCAACTTTGCCGACCTGGTGATATTTGATGACCGAAGCATCACTGACAACGCCACCTTCCTCGAGCCGCACCAGTACAGTACTGGGGTTAAACATCTGATGATTAACGGCGAGTTAGTTCTAGACAATGAAAAGTTAACGAATGTACTGCCAGGGCAGGTGCTAAGACATGAGCCCCAGATCGAATCAGCACTCGAATTGCGGGAAAACGCTCGTGCCGAAGCGTTGTTTGAAAGCATCTACCATGCCCGCCTGGCGCGCAGCCCCATCAACGAGGGTTTTGAAGGTATTCGTGACCAGCAGGATAAGTGGGATAACTTCAGTGACGCTTACCAACTTGAGAGCAATGAATTGGATAAGGCGCACCGCAAAAACCTGCAAAAGCTAATCCCTGCTTTGCTGAGTGATGCCAATCAGCTCAATCTTCGTCTTTATGAACAGGAGCTGGATAGCGCCCTTGAGGAGTTCAAGTGGCGTTATCATCGTTACCCAATCAGCCATATGACCGGTATTCATACCGGCGTGGTGACAGTGTTGATTCGTCTTCATCGAATTGAGGGCGTCGAAGATGCAAGAGACTATATCAGTCGATTGCAGGGAGTAAGGGAGCTGTTTGACCAATTGATCTGCGGCCTCCAGACGCGCGCAGAAATGGGCATCATTGCTCCCACATTTGTCTACCAGCAGGCTGTTGAAAGCTTGCAGCAAATCATTGTCGGGCGACCGTTTGAGAATGCTGGTTCGGCAGATAATCCCCTGATGGCGGATTTCAGCCGCAAGCTGGAAAAGCTGGACATCAGGAAGGAGCAGAAAAAACAACTGCAGTCCGAGGCAGAGCAGGCGTTGCTGGAGTCAGTTGGACCAGCCTATCAAAAACTCATCGCTGTTTTGAATGACCTGCAACGCCAGAGCGAGGTAGAAGGTGGCGCCTGGACGCTGCCACAAGGGCAGGCGTTTTACCGTCATGCTCTGCACCAGACGACCACCACCAAAATGGATGCGGACTCGATTCACCGCCTGGGGCTGAGTGAAGTTGAGCGCATCCACGGGGAAATGAAAGTCCTTATTAAACAAGCTGGCTACCAGGGCGACCTGCCTGAATTCTTTGCCCATATACAGGCCGAGCCGACGCTCTTTTACCCGCAAACAGAGGAAGGCAAGCGGGCTTATATCGAAGAGGCCATGCGGGTGATTAGTGAAATAAAGGTGCGCCTGCCGGAGGTTTTCAATGTAGTGCCCATAGCTGAAATCATGGTCAAGCCGGTGGAACCGTTCAGGGAAAAAGCCAGTGTCGGCATTGCGTTTTACCAACCCGGCGCCGCGGATGGGTCGCGCCCGGGCGTCTTCTATGCCAATACCTATGACATGTCGGCAATGCCGAAATATAGCTTACCGACGTTTGCCTATCATGAAGGAATTCCTGGTCACCATATGCAGGTGTCAATCGCGCAGGAGTTGGACAACGTTCCTCAGTTTCGCCGTGCAGCCAGCTACGTTTCCTATGCAGAGGGATGGGGGTTGTATGCCGAACTGCTGCCGAAAGAGATGGGTTTGTATGTCGACTTCTATACCGACTTTGGTCGCTTGTCGGCTGAATTATTGCGTGCCTGTCGCCTGGTCGTTGACACCGGACTTCACGACAAGCGTTGGAGTCGTGAAAAGGCCATCAACTATTTGATGGCTAACTCATCAATGGAGCGGGTAAAGGCTACGAAGGCCGTTGAACGCTACCTCGTATTACCGTCGCAGGCGACTGCATACAAAATAGGCATGTTAAAGATTCTGGAGCTGCGTCGAAAAGCGAAACATCAATTGGGCAATCAGTTTGATATTCGAGAGTTCCACGATGTGGTGCTCAGCAACGGAGCTTTGCCGCTGAATTTTCTGGAAGAAATGGTTGACCGGTGGATTGTTCAACGCCTGGTGGCGACAGAACAGTGATTCTAATGACAGAGGCGAAATGAAGCCTAATTGGAGTGAGTTAAAACATGCGTGAAGTTACGAGCGACAGCTTACGCAGTCTGACCTTGAGATCACCGTATCTGATTTTCCTGGGAGATATCCAGGAGCTGGTCGATGCCAAAACCGGAGCGGGATTGGTGCAGTGGTGTCCGGAAAAAGTGATGGGTCAATTCCGGTTTGACGACTGTCTTGTGGATCTGGGTGTCTCAGACCTATCAATCGCCGAGGCGAAGGCGCGGGGGGTAAAAAGTATTGTCATTGGGGTTGCTCCGACCGGTGGGCGATTCAGCCAACGCTGGATCCAGGTGCTGGTGGCTGGGGCTGCGGCTGGACTCGATATAGTTAGCGGCCTGCATCATCGGCTGGAAGAGTTACCAGGACTTGTAACGGCAGCGGAATTGTCCGGTGCCCGTCTGGTTAATGTCCGTACGCCGGTAGATAGCCTGCCTATCGGCACAGGTGATAAACGGTCAGGCAGACGCTTGCTGACGGTGGGTACGGACTGCGCAATCGGTAAAAAGTACTCGGCGCTTGCCATTACACAGAGCATGAAAGCACGGGGCGTAAACGCCGATTTTCGTGCGACAGGCCAGACCGGGATTATGATTAACGGGCACGGTGTACCTCTTGATGCGGTGGTCGCAGATTTTATTGCCGGTGCCGCAGAGGTGGTATCGCCAGCTAATCATGCAGATCATTGGGATGTTATTGAAGGCCAGGGATCGCTGTTTAATCCATCTTATGCCGGGGTGAGTATGGGATTGCTGCACGGTTCACAACCCGATGCCATCGTGGTGTGTCACGATCCGACGCGCGAGGTGATCGATACTGCCCGCCATTTGCCACTGCCCGGTGTGGCTGAATGTATTGAACTGAATTTGCAATGTGCTCGCCTGACAAACCCCTACGTACGTTGTGTGGGGGTTTCAGTGAACACCTCCGGTCTTGATGCAGAAAGCAGGCCGTCCTATTTAGCAGAGCTCTCTGTGGAGTTGGGTCTGCCTTGTGTCGACCCGATTCGGGACGGTTGCGATGCAATTGTCGATAAGATTTTTGCCGAATCGGTACTAGAGGGCTAGCTTATGCGTCAAGTTGAGCTGGTGATTGAATCCTGGCCATTGCTAGAGCCTTTCGTCATTACCGGTTACATCTGGACGCATTGTGATGTCCTGGTTATCAGCATCACTGAAAACGAGGTCACCGGTCGTGGTGAAGCAAGCGGGATTTACTATCTGAACGAAACTACCGACAGTATGGTTGAGCAGGCGTACGCCATTCAACATCAACTGGAAAAGGGTGTCAGCCGTAAACAATTGCAGTCGCTGCTGCCCGCGGGCGGTGCACGAAATGCCATTGACTGCGCGCTCTGGGATCTTGAGGCTAAGCAATCCGGTCAGAGCATATTTGAGTTAACCGGGATAACATCGTCCCCGGTGACTACCGTAAATACCGTAACTATTGACACTCCAAAGGAGATGGCGCGTAAAGCCAGAACCATTGCGTCTCGACAAATAAAAGTAAAGTTAGACGGTGAACTGTCGTTGAAAAGGATTACCGCTGTATGCGATGCGCGTCCGGACGCTGATATTGTGGTGGACGTCAATGAGGGATGGAGCTTTTCGCAGTTAAAGGAACTTGCGCCTCAATTCAAAGGCCTAGGCGTTAAGATGATTGAACAGCCATTGCCTCGAGGTGAAGATGACGCGCTGGAACATTATCAATCGCCCATTACACTGTGTGCGGATGAGTCCTGCCTGGATACGTCGGAACTGGACCAAGCAGCAAGGCGCTACCAAATGGTGAATATCAAACTGGATAAAACCGGCGGCTTGACAGAAGCGCTGAATCTGGCGCGGCGGGCGAAGGAAAAAGAGATGTCATTGATGGTCGGCAATATGACAGGTACCTCACTGGCCATGGCACCGGCCTACGTAATTGCTCAACTGTGCGATTTTGTCGATCTTGATGGGGCGCTTTTCCTGACCGCGGATAGACCCTTTCCGCTCAGTTACCACCAGGGAATTGTCGATGGCTTGTCGTCTTCATTATGGGGCTGAACAAGGAGCGCTAGCGGGCCCGCTTGCACCGCTAAAGATACCTGCACCCCTTTTGTGTTCATCAAGAAAGCGGTAAGGCTGTCGTAAATTTTAGTTCACGCAGTGCAATGTTGGATCGCACCTGGGATATCTGCGGTAGTGTAAACAGGCTTTCCGAAAGAAAAACGTCCAGGGATTCAATGCCTTCAGTGACGACTCGAAGAATGAAGTCAGCATCACCGGTGGTGGCGAAACATTCCAGTACTTCCGGTCGCTCCAGAATGGCTTCTTCAAAGGATGTGGTGCTCTCTTTGAAGTGCCTTGCCAGGGTGATATGCACGAAGGCGCAGAGATTGAGGTTGGCTTTGGTTCTATCGAGTATCGCCGCGTAGCCGGTAATCAGGCCTTCATCTTCCAGTGCGCGAACCCGCCGCCAGCAGGCTGCGGTTGATATTCCCACCTCATCGGCGAGAGCCTGGTTACTGATGCGGCCATCTTGCTGCATGATCTTAAGTATTCGGTTATCGGTTCGATCCATACCAGTCCAAACTTCTATCTGAGAGATTGTTCGACAAATTCCGTAATTTAGAAAGAATATATCGTAATATTACATTATACGCTACCAATTAGAAAGCACATTTCTCTATATGTTCGATAGAGTAAATAATCTTTCAAACAATAGAGTTGCGTCAGTGAACCACCCTAATTCAGAGACACCGCTTGACGATTATGCTCTTCAGGATCGCTACATTCGCGAAGAGGGTCGGGTTTTCCTGACTGGCACACAGGCACTGGTGCGACTGCCCATGCTGCAGCGTGAGATGGACAGACGCAGGGGACTCAATACTGCGGGATTTATTTCCGGTTATCGAGGTTCTCCTCTGGGTGCCTACGATCAGGAACTGTGGCGAGCCCGCAGCTTTATCGAAGACTACGATATCCAGTTCCTGCCGGCGATCAATGAAGACCTGGCGGCCACCGCTGTACTGGGTACTCAACAGGTAGAGAGTGAAAAGGAACGTGAAGTCGATGGTGTGTTTTCGATCTGGTATGGCAAAGGCCCCGGTGTAGACCGGGCTGGCGACGCCCTGAAGCACGGTAATGCCTATGGCAGCTCTCCCCATGGCGGGGTGCTGGTAGTGGCGGGTGATGACCACGGCTGTGTGTCTTCCAGTATGTCACATCAGTCCGATGTTGCGTTCATGGCTTACTTTATGCCCACCCTTAACCCCGCCAATGTGGCGGAGTATATCGAGTACGGCTTATACGGCTTTGCCATGTCGCGTTACTCCGGCACGTGGGTGGGTTTCAAGGCAGTGTCGGAGACGGTAGAAAGTGCTTCCTCGGTAGACCTCGAATCATTCCACGAATTTGTCGAGCCACAGGATTACCGGGCACCGGACTATGGCCTCCACTATCGCTGGCCAGACCTGCCGGGGCCGCAGGTTGAAGCGCGTATGGTGGCCAAACTTGATGCCGCACGCGCCTTTGCCAGGGCAAACCCGATAGACCGGGCCATTTACAATATTCCGGATGCAAAATTCGGCATCATCACCACGGGCAAGGGGCACCTGGACCTCATGCAGGCTCTTCGCCTGCTCGGTGTTGATGAAGCCCGGTGCCGGGAGTTGGGCATCGATATCTATAAGGTGGGTATGGTCTGGCCTCTGGAAACCGAGGGTGCAAGAGCATTCCTGCGGGGCAAGGATGAAGTGCTAGTGGTAGAGGAAAAGCGCGGCGTCATCGAGAGCGAGTTGAAGGAAGCGCTTTACGACTACCAGAGCGACAAGCCCAGCCGCATGGTGGGCAAGTACGATGAGGCGGGCGCAGCGCTGATACCATGGACGGGGGAGCTGTCTCCCGGAATATTGGCGCCCATTGTGGCGGCCCGTATCATTCACGAGTTTCCGCACGTCAATTTCCATGCCCAACTGGCAGACCTGGCATCCACTCAGGTATCCATCGATGTGCCTACTGATGTGAATCGTACGCCATACTTCTGCGCAGGTTGTCCGCATAACGCTTCTACCAAAGTGCCCGAGGGCAGCAAGGCCTTCGCGGGTATTGGTTGCCACGTTATGGCCATGTGGATGGATCGCAATACGGAATCGCTGGTCCAGATGGGCGGGGAGGGCGTCAACTGGGTTGGTAAGTCACGCTACATCGGCAACAAGCATATTTTCCAGAACCTGGGGGACGGAACCTACTTCCATTCTGGCTATATGGCGATTCGCCAGGCAAAAGCAGCCGGTACCAATATCACTTACAAGATACTGTTTAACGATGCTGTGGCCATGACGGGAGGTCAGCCGTTAGACGGCCATGTTACAGTGCCCGCGATTGCGAACCAGGTGCGCTCTGAAGGTGTTAAGCGTATTGCCATACTCAGCGATGAGCCGGAAAAATACCGGGACAAATCACTCTTTCCCAGCGATGCCAGTTTTCATCACCGGGACGAGCTGGATGAAGTGCAGCGAGAGTTGCGTGAGGTTGCCGGTGTAACTGTACTGATCTTCGATCAGACCTGCGCTGCTGAGAAACGTCGCATGCGCAAACGCGGTGAGTATCCGGATCCCGACAAGCGAATGTTTATCAACGATGCTGTCTGCGAGGGTTGTGGCGATTGTTCGGTTCAATCGAACTGCTTGTCCATCTACCCGCTGGACACTGAGTTAGGTCGCAAGCGCAAAATTGACCAGTCTTCCTGTAATAAAGATTTTTCCTGTGTGAAGGGGTTTTGTCCCAGTTTTGTAAGTGTGAAGGGCGGGCGCCTGAAGAAGGCGGCACCTCTGGGCCCCGGCGATGAGTTTGAAGCCCGGGTCGAAGCATTGCCAACACCAGAGCTGCACTCGCTGGAGCACAATTTTGACCTACTGGTGGCGGGTATTGGCGGCACAGGTGTAGTGACTGTCGGTCAGCTGATTACCATGGCTGCCCATCTGGAAGGCAAGGGCGCCAGTGTGTTGGACTTTACCGGGTTTGCCCAGAAAGGCGGTGCGGTGATAAGCCATATACGCATTGGCTCATCACCGGAGACGCTACACCAGGTGCGCATTGTAGACGGCCGTGCCGACGCGATCCTGGCCTGTGATGTGGTGGTAGGCACTGACCCACGCTGCATCAAGGTCCTGGCCAAAAACCGCAGCCAGGTCCTGGTCAATTATACGGAAATACCCACCGGCCAGTTCGTGCAGAATCGCAATGCCGATATCCATATGCATCAGCGTATTGAATCACTGCAAGCGGCCGTGGGCCCCGACAAGTTCGAGACCGTACAGGCGAATACACTGATGGAGCGGATTATGGGCAACACCGTCTACTCCAATGTTTTCCTGCTGGGCTATGCCTGGCAGCGTGGCTTGATCCCGGTGACGCTGGAGGCGTTACAACAGGCTATTGTGCTAAACGGCGTGAATATAGCGGAAAACAAGCAGGCGCTGGCTTGGGGGCGCCTGGCGGCTGAGGACTCTGATCACGTAATACAGGCAGCTGGATTGGTAGCGAAGGTACAGCCAGCCAAGACAGCGAATGAATTGATAGCGCACCGTGCAGAACTGTTGCTTGCCTACCAAAATGAAGACTACGCACAGCAGTACAGGAGCTTCCTTGTCTGGGTTCAGGATCGTGAGCAGGTGGTTTCTCCCGGAAGTACATCACTAACGGAGTCGGTAGCCAGGTACCTCTACAAGCTGATGGCCTACAAGGATGAATATGAAGTAGCCCGCCTCTATACAAACGGCGATTTCCTGAAAAAGCTGGGTGAAACTTTCGAGGGCGACTACCAGTTGAGCTTCCACATGGCGCCACCGATCTTCAATCGCGGGCTCGACGCCCAAGGCCGCCCCAGGAAGAGCAGCTTTGGCCCCTGGATGTTGACAGCGCTGAAAGTGCTGGCGCGGTTTAAGGGAATACGCGGCACTGCCCTAGATCCGTTCAATTGGTTCCTGGAGCGACGAGAGGAGCGGGCGATGATTGGTGACTACCGCGAGCTTATCGAGGAGCTGTTGACGGGCTTGAACGAAGACAATTATACGGTCGCTGTAGAATGCGCCTCCCTGCCTGACGAGGTGCGAGGCTACGGGCCGGTCAAGACCGAAGCCATGAAGGAGTATCGTCAGTTGCGTGCAGCGCATCTGCATCGATTCCATAATCCCGCCAGTGTTGTACAAATTCAGGAGGTGGCTTGATGGGCCGGGTTAGCAAAACACTATTCGGTCAATTAACGGCACTTCCCGCCGACCCAATACTGAGCCTGTCTACCGCCTTTGCGGCGGAAACCAACCCAAACAAGATTGACCTCGGAGTAGGGATCTACAGGGACGAAGCAGGCCGCACGCCGGTGATGGCGGCGGTGCTCGAGGCAGAGGAACGGCTGTTACACTCGGAAGGTAGCAAGGCATATATGGTGCCTGCGGGCGATGAGGCCTTCAATAGTGGCATCCGTGACCTGTTGCTGGGTAAGGATCACGCGGTGTTGTCCCAGGCGCGCGTCAATAGTATACAAACACTTGGCGGCTGTGGCGCCCTGCGCATTGGCGCCGAGTTGATCAAGCGAGGTAACTCCGCCAGCCGGGTCTGGGTCAGTGATCCCACTTGGGCCAATCACCTGCCCTTGCTGGGAAGCGCCGGTCTCGCCATCGAAAAATACCCTTACTATGACTACGAAGGGCGCAGGATCGACTTTGATGCGATGCTGTCGGCACTGCAGCAGGTTGAGGCCGGCGATGTGGTGCTGTTGCACGGGTGTTGTCACAATCCCTCAGGGGCAGATTTGAATCTAGAGCAATGGCAGAAACTCACCGAATTAGCGCTGGAAAAACGCTTCACGCCCTTTATTGATGTTGCTTACCAGGGCCTGGCCATCGGTCTTGAGGAGGATGCCGCTGGCTGGCGTTTAATGTCATCCAAAGTACCTGAAATGCTGATCGCCATCTCTTGTTCCAAGAATTTTGGCTTGTACAGAGAGCGTACTGGTGTCCTGTGCGTCCAGGCCGAATCTAAAAGGCAGGCTCAAGCAATAAAGAGTCAGGTCTTGAGCATCGCTAGACAGAGCTACTCTATGCCGCCCTCCCACGGTGCCCTGATCGCAGGTATGATTCTTGGCGATGAAAGCCTGTATGCGCAATGGACTTCGGAACTGTCGGAGATGCGTCGGCGGATAGTAGCCATGCGGGAAGTGCTGGTAGAGCGCCTCGGCGATGGCTGCTCAGACCGTAATTTTGACTTTATCCGTTCAGAATTTGGCATGTTTTCTTTTTTGGGCATTGGGTCGGAGCAAGTGGTGCGTCTGCGGGAAGAGTTTGGGATTTACATGGTCGATTCGACGCGGATCAATGTTGCCGGCTTGAATCGATCTAATATCGAATATTTCACTGAATCCCTGTCGGCTCTTCTGTGTCAAAGCCGATATTGCCGCTTAGATAACTCAGGATTTATTTAATGTACCCAGTTGAACTTATGCCCCATCCAGATTTTGATCAACACGAATCTGTTGTTTTCTCTCCTGATGAATCCCCGAAGGCGATTATCGCCATTCCCAGTAGTAAGCTCGGTTCGGCTGTCGGTGGCTGCAGGATATATCCTTATGTATGCCATGAAGAAACATTAGCCGTCGTGCTTAGGCCTGCCCGAGGCATGATTTATAAGTCTGCACTTGCTGTTATTCCGTTTGGTGGTGGTTAGTCGGTGATAGTGGAATGTGGTTTCTGTAGATGAGATTCTTTCTGCTAGAGTTGATGTGTTTGCGCCGTGCGCGATGGAAGGTGCTATTAACGAAAACTCAATCTACAATACACAACATATGTTCGAGTTTTTTTGACGACCTTGAGCTGACGCTGGAAAGGACTTCAAAAATGATCAAGGTGAGACATGGCATCTTCACGAGGTGAGTTTTCCTCCCGGTTTGGGTTTGTAATGGCTGCCGCCGGCAGCGCTGTAGGTCTGGGTAATATCTGGGGTTTCCCCACACAAGCGGCCAGCAACGGCGGCGCGGCTTTTCTGCTGGTGTATCTATTCCTGACATTTACTCTCGCCTACCCCGCCCTGATGGCAGAACTGATTATTGGCCGGCACGCCCACGCCAATGCGGTAAGTGCTCTACGATTGATCTCGCCCAACACTCTGCTTAAGCGTATCGGGGTATCTGCCGGTGTGTTTGGCTTTATCGTCGCTAGTTTGATTCTCAGTTTCTACGCTATTGTGGCAGGTTGGATGATCGCATTCTGCTTGTCTTCCCTCGCTACTCTTGCTGGCATGGCGTCCCTTAGCAGTTGGCTCACGTCGTTCAGCCTGCCCCGCAATATGCTCTTCATGCTGCTCTTTATCGGACTTACCATTACCATCATTGCCGCTGGAGTGAAGGAAGGCATCGAACGCTGGTCGGCGCGACTCATGCCTGCCCTGCTGGTGTTGTTAGTACTTTTGGTCTTCTATGTCCTGACGCTGGACGGTGCAATGGAAGGCCTGAAAGTCTATCTGTTGCCCGACTTCGAACGGGCCCTGTCACCAAAGTTAATCATCGCTGCCCTTGGCGCTGCCTTTTTCTCATTGTCGCTGGGAGTCGGCACCATGTTGATTTATGGCTCCTATATCAGTGACAAGGAGAATCTGCCTGTGCTGGGTGGCCTGGTGACCGTTGTCGATATCTCCATTGCTGTAGTCGCAGGCTTTCTTGTGCTGCCAGCCATGTATGTGGCTCTTCATAACGGCGTACAAATATTTACTGAGGCAGGCGCCTTGATTTCAGAGGACACCCTTATTTTTACCGTTCTGCCCGAACTGTTTGCCACCATGGGGCTTGTCGGTACCGTAGTCAGCCTCACTTTCTTCTTTCTTATGAGTATCGCCGCGCTAACTTCTTCCATCTCCATGCTGGAGGTGCCGGTGGCCTATACCATTGAGGAACATGGCATCTCGCGGAAAACTGCAGTGCGCGCAATCGGTGGCGCCATCGCCATTGTCAGTACGCTTATCCTGCTGAACTTCGAGGATCTCTTTGGTTTCGTTATTGCCTTTACGACACGCTACAGCCAACCGCTGCTGGGCTTCATGTTCTGTGTCTACGCCGGCTGGGTGTGGAGTCGTCACTCGATTCTCGAAGAGTTGCGTAAAGGCTATCCGGAAGTAGAACAGGGCCTGTTCTGGAAGATCTGGCCCTGGTATGTGAAATTCCTGTGTCCGCTGATTATCCTGGCGATATTTGCCCAGTCCCTGATTGGCTGAGGGGCGAGCTGGAAACTGTTACGAAGTTGATGCTAAGCCCGGTGGCCTAAGAAGGGACCTGACATTGGGCAGGTAGTACCAAAGAGTCAGTGCGCGAGCGACGAAATACACGTGTAACGACAACCACAATCCATGATTTAGAAAAACCGGTGTTAGAAGGTACCAGGCTGCGAGGTAAGCCAGTAACGAGACGAGCATGGCGTTGCGCATCTCACGTGTGCAAGTCGCGCCGATGAATACCCCATCAAGCAAATAACACCAAAGCGAAATGACAGGTGCAGCGACTGCCCAGAGCAGGTAGGTCCTGGTGGTATTTCTCACCTCCTGGACGTTGGTGAGTAGATCGATCAACGCCGGCCCCGCCAGAAAAATAGCAGTGGTGAGGATTGCGGCTGTCAAGAATCCCAGTTCACAGATATAACGCAGTGTTCGGTCAAAACCATTCCGATTCTTTGCGCCAACGGCGGTTCCGATAAGGCTTTCGGCAGCAAGCGCATAACCATCCAGAAAGAAGGCTGAAAAACTCACGAATTGCATCAGGATTGCGTTGGTTGCGAGCATAACATCACCTGATTTAGCGCCTTGATTGGTAAACCATGCAAAGGCGAAGATCAGGGTCAAGGTCCTGATCATAATGTCTCTGTTAACACTGAGGGTTCGGCGTACCGCCTGAAGGTCCCTTACGATGCTCATCGGGACGCTGATGCTGCCGTAGCGGCTTTTCATATGTCGATAGACGATGAAAATTCCAACAGTAGTTGCAATAATCTCTGCAATGACGGTTGCCATAGCGATGCCCTCTACACCCCAACCGAAGCCAACGACGAATACGAAATCCAAAACGATGTTGGTCCCGTTGAGTAATAGCTGTATCCATAGGATGGTTTTGGATTTCTGATGACCCAGGAGATACCCCATCACCACGAGATGGGTAAGGCTAAGGGGGGCTGTCCATATCCTGATACCGAAATAGGTAGCGGCCGCCTCTTCAACGGCAGGACTTCCATCAATGACTGAAAATGCGAACCCGGAGAGGACATTCTGGAATAGCAATAGAATTAAGCCGATACTGATCGCCAGGATCAACGCTCTATAGAATGCGGCTTTAGCGCCATCGTTATCTTCTGCGCCGCGGCACTGGGCGATCAGACCAGTGGTACCCATTCGCAGAAACCCAAATCCCCAGTAGATGAAGCTGAAAATCATCGCACCAATAGCGATAGCGCCTATCAGCGCCGGGTTGCCGAGATTTCCGATGACTGCG
>Ga0209044_1000275_pt1 | contig 45788 bp, 46 predicted proteins | sample SaaInlV_130m_DNA_FD_184655 | JGI IMG/M metagenome (GOLD analysis project Ga0209044, IMG submission 184655) | Marine microbial communities from expanding oxygen minimum zones in the Saanich Inlet - SI037_S4LV_130m_DNA (SPAdes) (version 2) | ecosystem: Environmental > Aquatic > Marine > Intertidal... | reverse complement strand
GTAGAGCTGTACAGCATCAATCAACACTACAAGGTTTTGTTGCCAGTTTCGCACGGTTGGACCCAGTGGTACAGGCACTTGTTGTATTTGGTATTTATAAATTAGTGTATGGGTAGTATTTAATATTAACAATAAACAATATTATGTCTAGTTTAGCTAAAGAACAATCTACTGATTATGTCCCTGATTTCGGTGGTAATCAAATTATGTTGGAGATATACCAAGCGAAGATGGCCGAGCTAAATTCTGTGGGAACCGACCAGTTTAGACAGAACATAAAAAGTAAATTAGTCATCGTTGTCCAACAGATAGTTACCGAAATGTATGAAAATATACACGTTCTCCTTCCGAGTGAGCAAGCTCAAGCCGTTACTAAAGATTTCCAACTCTTTAGTTGGTTTGCTTCGGAATGGGAAACACTAGGAGAACCCACAGGAGAATCCACAGGTAAACTTCGCAAACAACCACATTTTTTTGTCAAAGCACTAGTTAATCCGGGTACTGGCCTATTCAAGTACGGTGACAAATGCTATTTCCATAGAAAAGAGGGAGAAGAATGGAAACTCAACACATATATTATACACGAATGGGAAGAACGGGAAAAAGGATACTCTGCTGCTGTGGGTGCCATGAAGAGTAATCTGACAACTATCTGGACCAATCGCAAAGCGTTATGCTTGTATAGTAGAGAATACAGGTTTACACCCTTTCAACGGGGTAAGCTTATAGACTTTGACTATGGGTACGCCGCAGATAAGCACGGGCACATACCAGCCTACAGGTATGTAAAGCCGGAGGAGAAGGGAACATACACCAACATCTTTGGCTATCGATTGGAAGATTTTCAGGTAGAGTTTCAAGATATGTTGAATAGAAATCCACAATGGCACAACATGGACATGGTAGAGCTAAAAAATATACTAATCGAAACGCTCATTTTGTTCCATGAGCTCATCCATGTTGTAACCAATACAGCGCATCAAGTAGAAAAACAAGACACTGAATCAGAGATGTGGCCCGCCATGCCAAGGGATTATCCAGTAGAAGAATTTACCGTTGAAGACTGGCCAGACTTCACCCAAGCAGATGAATATAAGAAGGCTATCGATAAAGAAGATAAAAAACAATTCGAGGAAAAAGGGGAGACGGTATGGCCCTTCTTCTCTGATGGCAGCGGACACGGTGTAGAATTCTGTAACATGTATTCACTCTTCGCAGGTATGCGTGGTCAAACCACTCTATGCTCTGTATCGTATGAGAAGAGAAAGACGAGACGGGCACTACAGAAGAAATTACCAGGAGGAATAGCACGGCCAAAGGTCCGCAAGCAGCCGGTGGGGCCGAAGCTGCATAGTCCCAAGTCGAATAGTACGAAGTATGTACCCCAGCAAGAGGAAGATGGGACAACAAGATGGGTAAAAAAACCAACAACATTGGCAAAACAACTATACATAAAACTTAGATTTTAAACAGGACCATTATAATGATACTCTTCGAAATATTTACTAGTCTTCACTACAGGAGAGGTGTCTAACTTTCTCTTCAACCCAATCTTTTCCAACCGTTCGTCTCTCGTCTTACGAGCATGGCACTCCGCACATAACACCTGTAGATTCTCCATGCAATCTTTGCCTCCCTGCTCCAGTGGTATAATATGGTCCACTTCCATAGTTGGTTTCAACATCTCGAGACAACCAGCACAACACCATTGCTGCTTAAATCCAATCTCCTTCCACGCCAGTGTGGATACCGCTCTCTTGGTAGTGCGGCCGCCATACCGTCTTAAAAACTTTACAAACTCTCTAATCCTCTCGTTGTCACCATCTTTTTGAATACTCTTGGTTATTCTGAGCAAAGTAGAAGCATCTATGTAGTCTTCATCGTTCTGGGTTACTACCAATAAATCTTTTTTTAGTTTTGCTGCCCATGCGATAGCGTCCCGTCTGAAGCCTAATGCGCCCCAGAATACTTGGTTGCCAACGGCTGTCATGCTAAAACAATGCTCGCCGTTGTTGATAATGTGTTCTATAAGCACTGAACTCATTCTTACACCAATCCATAAGACTATATATAGTGTCGCATATTCTTATAGAATGGATGAAACTCATCAGATAATCCGTAAAGAGGCCGCGTCGGAGGTCTTAGAACATCTACAGATATGTAACATGACAACGGAGCACCATGTCTTGGCCGCGTTGAAAAGAAGACAGATAGATATTTTTGTCGCCGTTTTGGGCAAAGCGATTAAAATGCCTTACGTTTTACCGCAGCACCTTCTGATGGCACCGCCTATTTACCTCCACAGATGCTTGGAATCTGGGTTAGACCCGAATGATTTCAAACGGCACGGAGAAACATTTTTGGAAATAGCAGCTCGTAAGCAGAAAGTAAAACATGTGGAGCGGCTGTTGAAGCACCCGTCCACCAAGCTCACCACACGTGCGAGCAACCTGATCATCAAGAACAAAATCATGAAACGATTCATGGGTCTTTTATTTGAGAGGGGGTTACCAGCAGACCCCTCCTACGTATTGAAGGCACTGAAGAAGAATGATACGGAGCTATTACAAGGGGCTCTAGCATCGCTTGAGAATTCAGGTCCAGCGTGTTGGGAAGCCATAGCAGAGAAATTGAGGTGTCCTATATTAGCATCTCCTACTGCGGATTTGGTTCAGACGCCACAAGGGCAATACTATGACAGGGTAGCGCTTACCGAATGGGTAGCCTCCCATCATACCGACCCGTTGACTAGACAACAGCTGTACATGAATGACCTAAGAGATAGGGCTGAGATACTACCAGAGATTCTAGAATACATCAAAACCATGACATCCGCTTAGCATATGCGAATGTATGAATGACACATTTAGTATATCACAATGAGACTTATTATTTACCTACTATTAATAACATCAACATACGCACAAAATGGGAGCAATGCAAGCAATACTACGGGAGATGGATTTACCAACACCTCAAACGCGTCTACCACGACAGCGTTACATAGTATCACCACGACACTGGGCCCTACAAGCACGGTACCGCCAACAACAACAGACAGCCCGCCACAAACCACAACACAACAGAGTACAACAACTACGTTCAGACAACAAACCACAACAGTGGTGGTGATGCCAAACGTTACGACCACCACCATTCCATACTGTTCTTCCGTTACTAACGATACTGCGTGCAAAGTATGCCTTGGGCCATTGTGTAAATTTGTGGAACGTGGAGAACAAGGTGTGGGGTGGGAAATATTATTCGTAGCTTTCGCTTTGGGTATAATAGGGTTGGCAGGCCTGTGTCTTTATTACATATGTTTAAGACCTTTATTGACAGGAAATCCAGCAGAAGACATTTATTGGGACGATTCGGACGATGAAGACGAGTGGAGCGAAGCCACGCCACTAAACAAAGACCAAATTAGGTCGAGAAGTGGGTCACGTGCACGCGTGTTTGAGATAGTTGACCTTAATCCCCCGGATGAGAAGTGATAAAATTTAAACTTTCAAAAATCTACTATATATAGTGATTATATTCTATTAATACATGTCAGATTCGTGGCAATTAGACCATAGGCTCCCCAGGTTAAGGAGGTTAATAACTGCGGCTGCTGCGGCAGACATAGCTACCTCTTTAAGTGCACACAATAAAAAACGCGATGAATTCACAGCAGGACAACTACTACTACTATCGGAAACGGTAGAAACCTTATGGTTTAAAATGGCATCATCTATAAAGGTATACGCTGACCAGACTAAATTATTTAAATCGTCCATGTACAAACTAAAATTAGGGACATTTTTGAAACAACACGCTCCCGCAATGGAAGAGAAGAAACCCGGCAAAAAGGGTAAATGGGACGGAGAGAAAATCGACAAATTAGAGTTGGACATTGACGAGATAAAGAAACAGCTAAAGGTAATAGCTGGTCAAAAGCGTAAATACGAAGAGATAGATGAAGATATTAAAACCCCACTACAAGTGGCATCTAATTAAAACAGTATACATTTTTTACATTTAAACACAACTAATCTTCTAAGAACACTAAGAATCTCCCCAACGTATTCTGATGGCCGTTAGGCTCGAGGTATTGCGTGTGGTATCTATAGCACAAATCTTTCCAGCATCCATTACAGCACCATTCCCATCCTGTGAATTGTTCCCACTGACTAGGCCCCTGCTCTTGACACCATTCCATACACAGGGCACAGTTACCGTTTGCAACGGTTTGACAGCGGAACATATTGCCACCTGTTGCCACGCGTTCGGCTGGACTCATAGTGTCCATGTTAAAATGCAAGTTACGACCATTTTGACCATCAAAAACATCTTGAAGTCGGTCTGGCTTTGCCGGGCCTGTAACTGGGACGCAGATTCTATGTTCCCATGATTTCCTAGTTCCGCACCAGGAGTCGTATATACCACAGGTTGGGCATGTTTTATTTTCTACGCTGTCCAAATCGCTAAGAAGAGATGTAGTTTCGTTCGGCATCAGTAGTCCTGTGTCAGTAGTCCAGACGCCCTGCGGTCGTTCGTGCAACGGTGTGGGGAGATGAACGATAGGGCGGTCATGATTGGGTACTTCTGTAATGATTTCAGATGGTATTCTTCGTGGTTCAGTTGACATGGCGCGGGCAAAGATTGGGTCGTTTAAAGATTGAGAACGTTTCATTTTTACTTATAATTCTTATATATGTTATTAATTTATACGAATATTCTTAGCGTATACGGACTCATCCGAATCGAATATACGAGCCCCGTATTTCTATTATATAAAGTGTATAATAATTAACACAATGAAAAGGTCCGCCGAAGAATTATCCGCTATATCAAAACGCTTCAAACATCTCGACCCTTTAGAGCATGTGAAACAAAGACCCGATATGTACGTCGGTCCAACCCGGCCAAAACGTTGTGAAGGCTATTTACCTAATCTAAAAACCTTTGTGTTTACCAAGGAAGTGTACAACTTTCCACCAGCATTGGGTAAGATAGCAGACGAAGTAATTGTCAACGCATACGACAACATCAACAGACCTTCTACGCGTAAGAACAAGCGTCAACCTACCCGAAACATTAAAATATCTTACGATGACACAGGGCGTGTAACAGTGCGCAACGATGGTACCACCATACCAGTAGCAATGCACGGAACTCAAAACATGCCAGTGCCTACTATGGTGTTTGGGCACATGCGAACTGGCGAGAATTATGATGATAAACAGAAAAGATATGGTGGGGGTCGCAACGGCTTCGGTGCAAAACTATGCAACATCTTCAGTTCAGAATTCTCAGTGCGTTGTATCGATACTACGAATGGTCAAGAATTTAACCAAACCTGGACGAATGGTATGAAAACAACGGCAGGTCCGAGGATTACCAAGACCCAGTTGAAGAACGACTACACAGAGATAAGTTTCGTTCCTGACTGGCCACTATTCAAGTTGGATAAGATGAACAGAGCATTCGCCAAGTACATTACCAAGAGAGCCCTGGAAGTGGCAGCCTGTTCACCGAAGGATGTCAAGGTATATCTTAACGATGTCCTTTTACCGGTGAACAACTTGGGTGACTACGTTGGTTTGTATACCGATGAGCAAATCACTTACGTGAAGTTGAGCAAATACTGGGAGGTTGCTATTTTCCCACATGATGGTACTGGCGACCCTGTTACTATACCATCCTTTGTCAATGGTATATGTACATCACGTGGTGGTGAACATGTGAAGCATGCCATGCAACCCGTGTTTAAATATCTAGCTCAACAAGCCAGTAAGAAAGTAAAGGGTATAAAGGTACGTTCAAACGATGTTAAAACTTTCTGCCATGCTTTCGTCAACGCCCTCATTGTCAACCCAGAATTCGAATCACAAACCAAAGAAATGCTCACCTCTGACGAAAAAGACTTCGGAAGTAAATGCGACTGGAAAGACTCCAAACTTAAGAAATTCAACCGAAGTGGAGTTCTTGAAAAGGTCGAAGCTTGGGCCATTGCCAAAGCTGGCCTTAAACTTCAGCAAAAAGTTAAGAGCAAGAGCCGCCTTAACATCCCGAAACTCTATGATGCAAACCAGGCAGGACGAAATCAAATACTCTCTGCCGCCTGTAATATTCTCTTCACAGAGGGTGACTCTGCCCTCACGACCGCGTTGTCTGGACTTGAAATCGTTGGACGCGCAAAATGGGGAGCATTCCCACTCAAAGGTAAGCTTCTTAACGTACGAGATGCTAGTGCTAAACAACTCTTGGAGAACACCGAGGTCCAGAACGTCTGTAAAATCCTAGGGCTAGTCCCCTTCCAACCACCAAATATAGCACAGATGAGATATGGTTGTGTTGTTATCATGGCGGACCAAGACCACGATGGTTCACACATCAAAGGATTGTTAATCAATATGTTTCACAAGTTCTGGCCCAATCTACTCAAACGACCTGGCTTTCTCAAGATATTCAAGACACCTGTAGTTAAAGTATCGTGGAGAGGTGGCGCGCGCTCCTTCTATACAGAGAAACAGTACGAAGAAGCGAAACTAAACCCAGTATGGCCTGCCAATGCTAAACACAAGTATTACAAGGGTTTGGGTACTTCGACACCGAAGGAAGCCAAAGATTATTTTCGAGACTTGGATACTCATCTATATGACATCAGCTACTCTGACATAGACGGTGACAAGATAGATATGGCATTCAACAAGAAGAGAGCGGGAGACAGGCGTGAATGGCTCAGAGATATCGACCCAGACGCTGGTAAGGAAGACCCATCCAACATCACCGAATTTGTGGATAAAGAATTGATTCTATTTTCCGAAGCGGATAATGCTCGTAGTTTGCCCTCCGTCTGTGACGGTTTTAAAGAATCGCAACGCAAAGTGATGTTCGCGGCCTTCAAACGCAATCTAACCAAGGAGATACGCGTTGCACAGCTAGCAGGTTATGTCTCAGAACATGCTGCTTACCATCACGGTGAAGCATCTCTCAACGGTACAATAGTTGGTTTGGGACAAAACTTCTGCGGGTCGAATAACTTACCGTTGTTGGTGCCAGCTGGACAGTTTGGTTCGAGACTACAGGGGGGTTCTGATGCGGCATCCGCACGTTATATTCATACACTTCTTCAAGACTATGCTAGAGACATTTTCAAGAAGGAAGACGATGGGTTATTGCCCGCTCAAGACGACGATGGTACATCGATAGAACCAGAACACTATGCGCCTGCGATACCTATGATATTGGTAAATGGTTCTACCGGCATTGGGACTGGATACTCGTGTTGCTGGCCTCAGCATGACGCTGTACAGTTGATTGATTTTTTACTTGGTCAAGCAGGGAAACTACAACCATCTTTCAAAGGCTATACGGGTACTGTTTGTTACGACGATAATATGAACGTGGTCTCCACTGGTCGATGGAGACGAAAGAATGCTTCCACCATTATCATCGAGGAGTTGCCCGTCGGTGTATGGACCATGACATACAAAGAATGGTTACACGCTGACAGACAGCAGAAATGGATAACCAAAGTGGTAAAGGATGAGTCTACACCAGATAAGGTATATTTCGAGGTACAAGTCAACGGACTCAAGGACGAAGATGTCGTCACCAAGTTCAAACTCTGTAAAAAGCTGAATATTATATTGACGGGGTTTGATACAAGAGGTAAGCTGAAGACCTGGACGAACTACAGAGAAGTGCTCGATGAATGGTTCGTGTGGCGTATCAAGCTCTATGAAAAACGCAGATTGGCTATCATACAAGCGTGTGATGAGAAGATTAGACTTTGCGAAGAGAAGAAGCGGTTTATTATGGAAGTTATCAACTCTAGCCTTCAACCACGTTTGTATACCAAACACGAGCTCAGAGCCTTGCTCGTACAGAAGGGTTATTTCAATGTGGATAAGATTATCGAGCTGCCTATGTATGCGATGACACGCGACGAGATGGCCAAGTTGGAGGCACAGTTAAACGAACACAGCCATTTACGCAATGATATGACTAGTGTGGGAGCGAAAGAGTTGTGGTTTAGAGATTTGCGTGCTTTAAAAAATAAATTGGTTTAAAATCTTATGTTGTTACTACGTCTTTTTAATTGGTCCCCCAGACCGCCATAATTGCCTTTGTTATCGCCTTGTAGTGGTGAGCTCTCATTGGCTTCTTGGTCTTCATTCTTCTTATTAAATGCGTCCGCTTCTTTCTGTGACATCCACATTTTATCTTTATGTTTATCAGTGATTTTCTCATAGACCTGAACAAATATTACAAGCTCTTTAATAGCTTGTACCAGTATAACAGCCATTATCTGTGTGTTAACAAATATAACGGACAGGGTTACTCTTATCATCATAGGAAAGAAGGCAGCGCTTACCTTAGCGGATAACAATAGGCGGTCTCCTACTGACTCTCCGTTGCCATGGTTATTCGTAACAATAGGGATGTGTGGAAAGTTCGTAATCTGGTCGTAGTATGGCTTTACCCATTCCCAGAAATATACATCTAGTATACCTAAGGTTAACTGTGCTAAAAAGAATCCCCACCATTCTCCTGGCGTGTCTAATATTAATGTTCCAAACTTAACATCATCTCCATGTCCTAATATGGTTCCTTCGAATTCACCGGCGAATATTGCGATGCCTATCATAGTGATGGAACCTATCATCCCTAAAAATATAATAACGTCTAATTTAGTCTGGTCGTACATTATATGTTAGCACGTCTACGTTTCTTTATAGTGGGTTTTCTCTCGAATGTCTTGTCGCGGCAGATGGGACAGAACGAATTCCCCCTAGTAAACCATTCCATGGTGCATGTGGCGTGTTGATAATGCCCACATGGTAGTATCCTTATACTTTCCCCACGTTTTACGTGTTCTAAACAGATAGGACATTTGTCTTTCTGGTGCCTTGCTGCTATGGGTGGAAGACGCCGTCTTACGTCTGCTGCCTCTACTGTAGTTGTATGTGGTTTGTAGGTGGCCATAGATATGCGAATGGCAATAGCAGTGTCAGCTTCCAACATTCGCTCTTCTATTACGGACCTCCTTTCGTCCTCTTCCTCTTCAAACATACGTCTGGAGGATATGAATATGTTTCTTCTTCGCCCTGCGACCATTCGGCCCCTGACCATCGTCCTCCGCCGCCTCTGTTCTGCTACGTTCCTATAATGGGTAAAAATGCGGGTAAGTTCTGGGGGCAGTTGTTCATCGTCTGGTGTCGATGGTCTGACACGTGCTTCTTCGTCGCTCGAATCGTCTAAAGGGGGTGTGATACTTCGTATTTCGGACTCAAAACCCGAAGCGAGGGTCTCTGCGGCCTCGTACAATTCGTTATCCATTTGTAATAAGTCCGTTGAGGTTATAGTCATTTTTACCAACTGACAGCAAACCCATGGTATAAAAGTGTCTATACCCATAGTATAATGTCAGAATGGATATGGTATTCCGTCATTTGTATAGCCGGAATTGGCGCGTGTAGTACTGTAGTAATGGTACATGCTATGTCCCTCGAAGGTGATGACAAAAAATTAAAGTATGACAAGAACACACTCCAGGAGAAATTGGCCGCCGAGAAAACCATGGACGACATCGAATCTGGTGGCGGTATACTTCAGCGAAAATCCAGAAAAAACGGATTAAACTTTTGATATACCTATTTAGGTACTATCTATCAGTCTTATGATGGAGGAAGATGTAGACACTTGGCTGTTGTTTTTGATTTTAGCGCCCGTCTTGGCACTGGCCACAACAATACCCATACACCCACGTTTCATGAAATTCCCAACACAATGGGGTCACATCAGCCCAACCGCAATGAAAGTTGCCGCCATCAATAGATATAATTTTTACGCACCGTACGGTGTCAACAAAATAGTTTACCCGTTAGCAACATACATACACTGGATATTCGTGTCGGTTGCATTGGGTCTTGTCCCAGTATGGATTTTTGTAAAGTTAGGCGCAGATATTAAAGCCACAACTGCTCTGTATTGGCTATGTATAATTTCTGTCATTTTAATGATACCCTCCCCGTGTTACCTTGGCCCGTCATGGCCTAAACGGAAAATAGGATTCGATAAAGAAGTCAATAGAAGAATATCAAATAGAAGGGATATATTACCAGCTAGTGTACATAAGAGATATGACTAAATATTATAACATTTATAACAACACGCCATGTATTTATCTTTCCCCCCTACTATTATCTGATTTCCCCCAGGTTTTAATCTCCTCGTAAATGGTGCTTCTTTATGACATCTGACACACAACGCCTTTACCTGTATAATATCATCGGCAAGTGGTATAAGCTCCGTGATACTCTTCCAAGAATTCATCTCTGAATCGCCTTGCAATCCTGATATGATAACAGATTTGTCCATCTTTTTGAGAGCAATTACAACATCTCGAAGCCCGTCGAAAAACTGACCTTCGTCGAAGGCGATGACGTCATAATTATCTTTAAACGTATCAAACCAATGAACCGTGACCATATCAACGCTCTTGGCCTCCAACTCCATACCGTCGTGAGTGGATACAGAATGAATACCATTACGGTTGTCGTTCTTGTGGTTGATGATAAGCACATTCTTACCAACAGCCTTTAGGCGTCTACACCGTCTTATTAATTCTGTAGTCTTTCCACTAAACATTGGCCCTATGATAAGTTCCAATGACATGATACTTAGGATTTTGTATGGTTAAATAGGTAGTATATTCGACGAATAAGAATTAACAATAATGTCTTCATCTAATAATCATTGGGGAATGACTACTACATTCCAACACCTGGCGACCTCTCGATTTACAAAATCGGGGAAATCCTGTCTAACCTTTTACGGACGAACAGCTTCAGGAGAATCTATTGCTGTCCATGTCCATGACATAAAACCATATGGCTATATCAAAGCCAATATGAATTGGTGGAACACCGAGTCCCCATACATAATTGAATATCTAAAATGGATAGTTGCCGCGGACCGGATGGAATCTGCTGAAAAGTGGGGACACAAGGGCAACATGAGAGAATCTATGCTGCGTGAAAACGGTTGGTTGGATAGAGCCGCGGAGACTGCTATAGAAGCAACAGAAGTTAAAGGGTACAACATACGCAATGTTCACGAAGGCGACACCGACAAGTTTATTCGATTACAAGCACAAAACGGTAATATACTTCGTAATGTTATTAAATGTATTCGTAATCCTCAGAAAGCTAAACAGCTTATCATAGATTGTCGTAAGAAAGTACGCGGGCTCAAGGCAAAACGTCCTAAGATGGGCATGGGTGAAGAATACGACGACTACGTACGCCGGTGCAATGAACATGCTGCTGAATTCAAAATGCCAGAGATGCCTGGCGAGCCTCACTGGGATAAGGTAGAATGTATGGAAACTCATCTGGGCGAAGACCTGGTATGGATGGTAGACAACAAAGTACCAGCTTGTGGATGGCTTACGGTAGCTGGTCAGATATCGGACAACCCGCGCACAGTATGTACGATAGACGTCGAGGTCTTCACTTCCAACAGCTCACAGTATCTTAAAGAGTGTAAAGAGCCTCCACAACCGATGGCCCCTTTTCGCGTACTCAGCTATGATATAGAATCACAGCCACATGTGGTGGAAGGCCAGACCGCAACGCTGTTTCCAGAACCCGAACGAGACCCGATACTCTGTATTGGAATTTCCTGTTTCAACATGGTGGATATGAAGCTAAACCAACTGTGTTTTATGTGGGAGCCGGAGGAACCTACAACGCTCAGCTACCCACCACTCGCTGAGGACGAACAGTCAGACGATTACAGACAAGAGAATGTGGAGGTTCGCTCGTTTAAAGACGAGTACGACATGCTTCTAGCGTTTCGACGCTTCTTACAGTTCGAGTACGACCCGGACATTATTACAGGATACAATATTCTTAATTTCGACAACGTCTACACCATCAACCGTGCCATGCATCTGTGGGCGCTCAAAGACGATGAGAATTATCCCAAGGCCTGGTGTTGGGGACGTATGGAACAACGTGAATGTAGACTAAAGAAGAAATATACCTGGACCGCGCAGCGCGGAGGCCAGACTACTTTTCAATGTAAGATGGAGGGTCGAGAATTTCTAGACGTTATGAAGGTAGTGATGGCCGACCATAAGCTAAGGTCCTACAAAATGGACAATGTGGCAGCTGAGTTCCTTGGTACAAGGAAGATAGATATATCGTACGACGATATCCCTATCATGCAAAAGACCCAACCCGGTCGTATTAGATTGGGTGGATATTGCGCGAAAGATGCTTGGATACCCAATTGTATCATCATAAAGATGTGTAAAGCTATCAATGCTATCCTGATGTCACAGGTAGCTGGTGTATCACTGGACACCATTCTAAATCGTGGTCAACAGATAAGAACCGTATCCTTGATGCTCAAGAAGGTGAAGGAGCGGGCAGAAAAAGGGGACATTCGATGGTTTATTCCTGATGAAGATACCCCTCCCGACATGAACAAGTTCGAAGGTGCTGTCGTTATTGACCCTATTCCTGGGTTCTGGGACAGACCAGTAGCAACACTGGACTTTGCGTCTCTGTATCCGTCTATTATGAGAGCCTGGAACATGTGTTTCTCAACTATACTTTCGAACCCTAAAGAAGCCACAGACCGTGGCTACGTGTGGAACACAAAGATGGAGAACCCGACGTATCGCCCGGTTAGGACCTTTACCTACCCTAAGGGCGGCAAATTCGAATACCAAAGCTTAGGTACTGACATCTGTTTTAAGACTGCCGACCAATGTCGAGGTATTCTACCAGAAATTCTTGAAGAGCTACATACGCAGAGAAAGCTGGCGAAGAAACAGCGAAAAGCATTTGCGGAAGGGTCGATGGATTATAACGTTTTGGACGGTCGTCAGTTAGCTCTCAAGGTGTGTATGAATTCAGTATACGGCTTTACTGGAGCCTCGACAGGGTTTCTACCCGAAAAGAGAATAGCATCAGCAGTAACTAGAGCTGGACGCGGAATGGCCAACGAAACCAAGTTTATGTGTGAAGACCGTTACAAAGAATATGGCGTTAAAGTTGTGTACGGGGACACCGATTCAGTATTCGTACACTTCCCCAAGTCCCTATGTCCCGGAGAAACGCGTGAGGAGATTATCAAGAACGCTAACAAAATAGGAGAGGAGATGGGAGTCATGTGTACGAAGGCCTTCCTTCCGCCTAACGACCTCGAATTTGAGAAAGTATACTACCCTCTTCTTTTAAAAGGTAAGAAAAGATACGCTGGTTTCAAGTTTGAACCTGGATGTAAACCTAAACTCGATGTTAAGGGCTTCGAATGCGTGCGGCGAGACTTTGCCCCCATTGTATCCAAGACACAGAAGAAAATATTTGTACTCTTATGCGAGCAAAACAACGTAGAAGCTGCGGTACAGTTTGCTAGACAAGTAGTGGTAGATTTATTAGAAGGTAGGGTCCCAGTGGAAGATTTAATCATGTCCAAGCAGCTGACCAGACCTCCGGAGCAATACAAGAACCCTGCCCCGCACGTTGAGCTGGCCAGGTATTTGATGAAGACACTGCCACCAACTCAGGCACCAAAGGTGGGAGAAAGAATTAACTATATTATCAAGCCCGGAAGGGGTAGGACTTTCGAGCGGGCGGCTAGACCCGAAGATGTAATAGCAGGCAAGTGTTCAATAGATTATCAATGGTATTTATCGAACCAGTTGAAGGAGCCCTTATCGCGCGTTTTTGAAATGATTATAGACAATACGGACGAAATCTTTAAAGTGAACAAGTTATCTAAACCTACAGTTGGTACGAATAGCATGTTCTCCAGTTGGGTTTCTAAAAAGCGACCGAGAACCTCCAATAGAACCGCTGCTACGATTGATATAAAAAGAAAGAACAATTTAAAGAAAAAGAAGAAGGTGACAACCATTAAAAATTTTTTCTAGGTATTTAAACCTCAAACTATCTTACAATATGCCGTATACAGCTAAAGATAAAAATATATTTTTAGGTCTACACACCATCTCGTTTATCATCCACGCAGTGTCTTCTTACTTTGCCTTTGATTTGGCACCCGCGCCTGAGAAGATGAAGAATTACATATATGCGGAGTCCGTTAACTTTACGACTACCACGGGAGATGATTCTGGCGAACCTACGCTTATAATAACTCAAGAAGAGGTATTTCCAAATGCCAGTGCCATTGCTATAATAGGTGTCAACGAATTGTTCACCGCTCTATCACACCTTATCGCTATAATCTTGTTAATCTTCAATCCGACAGACGAATGGAGAGGTAAATACAAAGGTAGAAGCAGGCCCGAAGAATATAAACGAAGATGGGTAGAATATGCTATTACTGCTGGTATTCTAGAAGTGGGAATGTTGGTAGGCCAAGGCGAGTTTAACGTTGTGGTGTTGGGCATGGTATTGCTAGGGAATGCTGCCATGCAAATGATTGGATGGTACAACGATGCGACAATACCTAGCGAGCGTTCGGTGATACCATCCCTCAACGCCTTTACTATTATGTTCTCCATTATCCTCGTATTTGTCATTCACGCAGTGGGACAGACCAACAACACATTAGAATCGCTTAGTTATGGATACTTGGCAGTGGTGTTCGCCCTATTCTATTTGAGTTTCGGTGTTCACCAAATTCTATACATGTATCTAGAGTTGGACGTTTGTGGTATCAAAAACGTCAAGTATGCTGACTGTATTGATATTGACCGCATCTATGTGATACTTGGTTTTACTTCCAAGATTGTACTCAGCTGGACTTACATTGCTATATCAAGACAGACTTGGGACGAGTTGACGGGCAATCCGGATTTCCGAATTGATAAGAAGGTATCATGGGAAGCGACTAACTATAGTGTTCAGAGTTGGGATGAAGTGAAGATATTTGTTCTGTGTGGGTCGTTGACCATCATCGTAGTGGCTTGTTTATTAGAAGGATTTGGTGTGTGTAATTCGTGGGCGAAAAACTATACTGTTGAAGTTTCTCTACCAGAGAAAACATCAAAAACACAACAGGTGAATGGTAAATTACTGAAGTTGAGAAGAAGGCGCTTGTTAGATATAAATTTTTAGTATAAGTTGTAATATATAAAATATAATGGCAGAAAGTATGCTTTGTAAAAAGTGTAAACAACTACTCTCACCGTTAACAAAACTACAATTTTTCGAACATATTAAAATATGCGATGGTATTGACCATAGTCAACCCTTAGGCGTGACCTTCTACAAATGGCCACCATCTCCTAACCACAGGGATAAGCCTCTGAAGACGATTCTGATAGAGACAACGATTCATCGGAAGCGCCCAGTAACGAGAGGTTAGGGAATACCCAACCCAAATTAGTTAGAATTACCGCGTCCCTATCGGTTAGGCAGGAGCTGGCGTCGGCTCCATTATCCAATGCATAATTTACCCTATCTAAGTCGCCATCCAAACTGCCTGTAAATAACAATAGTCTCAATGCTACGGGTCTCATCCTAATGCTAACCACAGCGTCTGGCGAGTCGCTGGCTACTTCAACGCAATGTTTTAATCCAGCTATAAATTGTTCTTGTGCCATTTGAGTAGAAGATGACATCGTTTGTCTAATGTATAGATTTCATTAATATATACACTTAATCTCAGCATATACAAGGGTCTTGCATGGCATGGGCTATCATATGTAGTATTACGAGTATACCCATTGTATATATTAATCCTCTGTCTTCGTTTATGTGTTCAAACACTGTCGTCGTCTGAGGAGCTGGTCTCTGCGTCGGGCGCTCGTGGCTGTTTGATGTCTGGCAGTCCATTTTTATCTTGGCAATCGCTCTTATATACAAATATCTGAATAGTTATGACAATCGCCTGAATAAACCCTATGCTGTATGTATAGAATAGAGCAGCGTCTTCTTTTATGTACACGTGTATAATATAGAGACTATACGATACTAAACGCATGAGCCATGAATATAAGGATATATCATCTACCCTTTTAGTCTTGAATATTCTATATATTTGTGGTAGGTTGTATACCAGTGCTAATATTCCACCTGCCCAACCGAAAGCGTCTTCGCCTTGTGGTAGCTTATTCATTTGAAAAAAATATGTTATACACCGGTAGAGTATGAGTTATAGTACAAAAATTCTGTCTATGTTAAACGTTCGGATACTCTAAGAATATTCGAAGCTTTCTATAACATTATATTTATAATAACAACTACAACGCTTAATAATATGTCAGAATTTGCTAAAAATCAACTCGAATTTCAAAAATACAACGCGATAATGAATGGCCCATCATCACCTATCAGTATGGACGTACTTAAAACCAACGCCGATAAGGAAGCCATACAACAAGCCGCCGTGGGTAAAATATTTGACGCTACAACGCAAAGCTATGTCGAACGTGAACAAGTGTACGAAGCCGGTACCAATTTACCCACACCAATCAAACCAGCCGAAGAAGTAGTGGGAAAAAACGTTTTTGGAATGCCAGCTGTTTCCCCTACTACATTGGGTAAACGTAAACCAGATACTATTACAGAATTCGAAACATCGACTTACGAAGTATACACTACCACGCCGGTGGCCGACGCATGGGGTAACAAGACTACACGCGTGATATACATGGGTAAAGAACACTACAGTTGTGCGAAAGAAGCCCGCGACGTGGCCGATATGTTGAGAGCCAAAGGTATGGAAACCTTCGTATTCCGTTGCAATCGTACTCCAGTAAAAAACCGGAAACGGGTGAAGGGCCCACCCCGCACAAAAAAGCCCGCAGTCAAGAAACCCAAACTGAAGAGTATAGCTGACTTCGGTGCACCAATGATGGGCAACTGGCAATTTCTAGATGCGAATGGTGTTCACTCGCGTGGTAAACAAAAAATTTGGTTTATTCTATCTACGCTCAACATGTCTGGCAATCCAGCCAATGACGAGATTAGAGCAGCCTCACTATGCATGAAGCAGTGCATGTCACATGAAGCCGTTGCATACTTAGAGGCGAACAGTGGGCTTGGCTCATTCATCGATGACTTACCATACCATTGCAATGGCGAGACGGACAAAGCCAGAGTTAGACAAATGACATTGCGCATTCGGCAGCGTTTACCAGGGTATAAACCCATGGTCCGCACATCAAGACCTATCCATCAGTATAGCTTGGTAGACCCAGAGATGGCTACACATTCTGGTACGATGCCCGGCGTTCCCGTTTCCGATGTCGTTTCACCCGCCAGCGCAACCCCAATGGCTCACCCCCCTCAAGCAAGCCAAGTATATACAGATTAGGAAGTCTCGTCCACCAGGAAGCTCTACACAAAGGGCAAATAGTCATATCGTACCGTTGCATTTCCCGATGACATTTTCTACACCAGTAGTGATGACATCTAGCAGTAAACCATTTCTTGCGAGTTTCAAAACATACACAGCATTGATTAGGGTCTTCCATATATTAAAATTAAATTACATATTTATAAGTTTAAAACACTATAAACTCTATCAGTACTACACTAATACAATGAACCATGATATTACAGGAATCGTCAAAACCCTTGAATGTTTAAGGGACAAGCTCAACCCTACCATCGAAATAATTGAACATCTGTTCCAAAACAATGAACAGATGCATAACCTCCTCAGAACAGAAAACGAGAGACTGAAGGCGGAGGTGACAGAAGCCTCTGAGCAACATGAGAAACTGGTGAAGTCTGAGAACGAACGACACGAGGCGTTGCGTAAAGCGCTCCAAGGTCGTGAATCAGAAAAACAAGACCTGTCCGCTTTAGCGGCGGAACTCAGGGCTGAACAAGCGAAGGTGGCACAGAAGGATGAACAAATAGATAAAATGAGGTTAGAATATACAGAAGCCCAAGCTATAAAAAATGTTACCAACGAACAGATACTAAATTTACAGGATGAAAACCAAAAATTGAGAGCAGAGATAAGGGAATCGGCCGATATCAGTGAGGACGTTAAAAAAGACAATGCTGCCAGAATGGCCTCGTTGTTGAGCCAGAACACAGACTTAGCGAAACAAACGGATAATGCGCAGGCTGGGGCACGTGACCAGGATGCTGAACTCCAGAGACTCAAATTAGAGTTGTCAACGCTTAAATCGGCCATGAAAATTATAAAGAGTCAGCTCGATAATGGAGATATAGACCCAGTGTTGAAGCAGGAGTTGGACAGCGCCCTGAATACAGCGGACGGTACACCAGATGGTTTAAAAAATAAAATAAAATTTTAATAGGCTTCTTTGACCCATTTTACATAACTATGTGCTCTCGATATACTATATGCTGAAATGAATATACACACATGCCATATACTGTGCGTTGCGTCCGGTATGTCACTATCTATCCTTTTAGATACAAACGCGTACGTGCCTAAAATGACCCCAACACTGACATAAAAAATAAAGCGCCACATGTTGTTTATCAATTTACCACCGTTGCAATAGTAACCCAAAGAACCCACAAGAGCTATCAAAACGAACAATAATATTAAGAACTCAACAACCGACACAGAAACATTCCCCACTTCGAACAATTCCCAATTGTCAGTGTTGTAGAGGGCGAGGACACTTCCAAAAACGGCACCAGTTACTATGATTTGTAGGGCCAGTTTAAACGTCAGTCGTAGTTGACAGCTGTTGTTGTGTCTTGGTGGTGAGCAGAAACAGTTGCGAACGTATATGGGTGTGTTGGAAGCACACGAGCCAGAGAAACATTTCATGTCGAGATGGTCTGGCCACCACGATGCGCAGTACGCGGCTATGACGCTGGAAGCGAAGGCGTTGTCCCACCTACCTGAGTCGTGTCCAGGAACGTTAAAATTCTCCCATTGCATATGTGCCCAGAACGATGTTATCATGGCTCCTGTCAGCATGGTTTTAAGAAATATACCGCGGGCTACTATGATTGGGAATATAGCAAAGCCGTTGGTGACAATGACCATCAACTGGCTAAAATCATGTTGAAATATAGTATCCCAGTAATATACGTTTACCGATAGATATGTAAGTGTTAAAAGGACGAGCGGATAGCATATCTTATCTAGCTGGGTAGCTGATATTTCGGCATCCACTGGGTAGTATTCTTCTGCCATTACTATGCTCTTAAGCAGTATTTATAGGAAGCTTATACATGCAAATGGTCAAAGGAAAGAATATTCGATTTATAGGCAACGTCCTGCCGGCTACGGGTCATCGCCCGGAAGGTGATAGCACCTTTGATTTCAATAAGGACGAATCGCGTACGATGGATTTGGTGGGTGTACCATTGCGAATAGAACACCAAGGTTCTCTACCGATAGGAAAAGTAACGAAGAGTTGGGACGGTAAGAACGGTAGTAAATGGATTATGGGTGAAATTGAAAATCAAAGGGGATTCGCTTCTTTGTATGCTAATCACGCAATAAAGCCGGATTCGTCAGGTCATACATTATATAAAGGTTTATCTCTCCAGCACGTTCATCAATCGTGGGCGGATGGCACTACAAACAAGCGACCAGTCGAAATCTCGATATGCGGTGAGCCCAGGAGACCAGATTGTTACATCCGGGCCGTTAGCCAAACAGGAAAAAATGAGTATATAGAGCACAAAGCTAGTGTTAATCAAAGCATGTCACAAACTGAATCTGCCCCACAAGTAACTGAACAAACTAATGAAAGCACACCTGTCCAAGATGCTGTAGGAGGAAGTGGTGCGCCTGATATCGCGGGTCGTGTTAACTCTCAAATGCAACAACTCGTCGGCGGTCAAGAAGAAGCACCAACGCAGGAGGAAACCGCAGCACGTAATGTTGCCAACTCCCAAGAAGAATTGATGAAGATGTTCTTGGCACAAGACGGTAAAAATGCTGAATTGACCAGGCAATTGAACGAGATGCAAAAAGCAAAGGCAGAAATGGAAGCCAAATGGAAAGAGCGTGAATCTAACGAAGCTATCGCTACACAGTCTAAAGCCGAAGCCCTTAGTAAAGCTCTTGTCGAACAGTGGTCCAATCAGTTGGGCCCTGAAAATATGACGGAAGAAAATAAAAAAGCAATTTTTGCGCTAGCAAATGAACACCCACAAGCTTCCATGCAAATGATGGAAATCGCGCATAAAGCTTCTATGAAACACGCTAACACCCGTTCGGCGCTTATTGAATCAGAATCCATGAGCAAGAAACGTGTATTAGAACAGCAAGTCGTAGACACCATTATGAAACGCCGACGAACCGGTGAGGCACCAGTCGAAAGCGCACATGCCGCATCCACTAAAGCTATTTCCCATGCTGTGGAGTCTAAGCCAGCGTTCAATCCATTTGTAAGCCACCGAACTGTGGCAAGAGTACAGAATACTTTCGCATCCTCTAACTCGCATTTGTTTAACGCGCTTAAGGGGGCATCGCAAGGCAACGCAAGGAGTGTGATGGATAGTATTGCTAAATATAGAAACGGTAATCTTTAAAATCTTAATTAACCTATATGTTTTATAGAAATTTTATGCGCATACTCTTTTATTTCACAGGCTATTTCCCTATTCCATAACATGAATATATCAGAGAATGCTGAGCAATCGTCCGCCTTCAACCTGCGACGCATGACCGCAGTATCTGGGCTGCTTCGCTCCACTGTCAAATGATATTCAGCTGGTGTGTCGTCGTACTCAATAACCCATACCACAGGCTCTTCTTCTGCCGAGAATTCACATTTCACGTAATCAAGAGCATAGCAGTCGGCAGTTTGGCCAGGTTCTGATATTATTTTCTCGTCGGGACTGTTGAACATGCTTTGGATAGAAGCAACGAGAGACGCGGCAAACGATGGGTCTTCCATCAGTTCTCCGTAATCTTCAAATTCTGGCTCTCCGGGTTCCACTTCTGCTTCTTGTTTTTCCAGAATGTCTCCGATTGGTGGAAAGTCTGCTTTTGGACCATCTTCTTTGTCGAGTTCGCCATCGTCATCAAGTATCTTAAACCCGAGGTCGTCTGCCGGTCCGTTGGGGGAATTACGCAGGCGATAAGCTCGTGTACCAATTAATAGACACAACAGTAACAATAATAAACGTTTCATTTGAATAGTTGGACCAAACTTATATACCTGTTTTCTGGATTTGTAAACGCTGGCGGTTTTCATTATATAGAGGGCGGACCATACATTTATATGTCCGCATTACTAGAGAATACCGTCTATTATTACAAGGCAACGATTGAAAATGATACGGTCTCTTTCTTCCGGCCACACCCTGGATTTCACGACATGGAACATACCCAAATAGCTAGGGCAAGGATGCGTGTGTGGTCTGAAACAATAAACTGTGTACGCTACCAGTGTACGCTGGATTGGTATTTGAATAGATATATAGTAGAGGATGACGATGACAGCGATAGACGAGACGGAGTGGCAAGTTCTGGTAAATACGATGAATATTTAATATTAAGAATTTTATGTAGGTCTGCTCCCTCCGTCACACAGTTTAACAAGGAGCAGTTTATAGCGGGTATCAATGCACAGGTCGCTGCTTCCAAGTTGGTCGCGCATGTTAAATCATATCTTCCAAAGCTGCTGCTAAGTCAAAGCGCGTCCAAGACGTGAGGTTTCTTGGATGGTTCCTTTTTTATAATACGCGATGAGCACGCTGGGCACTCAATTTCCGCAGTACCAGCCAATGCTAGTTCATACGGATGACCACATTGATAGCATTTATACGTAAACTCATACGTTGTGTTCTGTTGAACGGCCGCTACATAGCGCCTTTTGGGGCGTTTGGGTTCCAATATAACATCTTGTGGTCGGCGGAAACGGTACGTGTCCATTTGTAAAAATAATAACGTTAATAAATACATCACTTATGTGTTACATATTTAATCCTACCCATATAATAAGCGTTACCAGCCTACAAAACCATACGGCTGCTCTGGCCCTCGCACATATAATAAGCGCCTCTTCCTGCGGTCCAGCACCGTAGCCTTCCCCCTCGCTCAACTGTATTTGATAGTACCAAGTTGGGATGCAAAGGACCCAGCCAAGACATAAAATAATAGTATTCACTGGATACCACCCTTCTTCCATAGCAGACCAAGCAGTGGTTATCTCACCCAATAGGGGAACGACGTAGAAGGCAGCTGTATATTTCGTGTTCTCCTGCCAATACTGGGTATCGAGGAATGGAAAGTGGACAACAGCTTGCATTACAAATGCTGAGCAATTGTACGCACACAGCATAGCGTTTAGGAATACAATAAAGGTCAACATTTGTTCTGTTTCGTCAATAACTTATACTCGTATTCGCTAAACATAATCGGTGTCCCCAATGCCAATATATTTAAATCAAAACCATGGCTTTCGTATCATTAGCAGAACAATCGCAACAACTAGGCCCCGAACAGGGCACGGAAGAATGGTTTGAAAAACGCAAACATAAAATGACTGGTTCAAAACCGTCATCGATAATGTTCGACTGTACAGACGAAGAGGGGTATAACAAGCTTCATGCACAAATATTTGGAGACGCTCCACGTGACGAAGTGAACGAAAGTCAACGAGCCGCAATGGATTGGGGAACAAATATGGAGGATGTTGCATGTGCTGAATTTATCCGTTTAATGCCGGCCACGGTAGTGTTCGAAACCAGTATTATAGACCATCCGACTATAGACTGGATGGCAGCATCGCCAGACGGTTACATCGTTCGGTTGGCTCATGAAAATGGTGTTATTAAACAACCACACGAAGTAGTTGAACGCGCAGCCTTCGAAATCAAATGCCCCGGTTCACGATACCGAGATGCGGAGGGTGTTGTCATGCCAGACGCCATGATGAAGGACCTGATGAAGAAAAAGAGCCCACCTTACTATTACCTAGCACAAGTCCATTTCGAAATGGTCATGTTGGGCGCTGCGGTCACCTACTTCTACATGTGGACACCATGGTACTCAAAAGTGTGGAAGATTAACTTCGATAAAGTATACTGGGAAGAGACAGTGTCCACGCTTAAAGCATTCAAAGAAAAAAACATACCCTTTCCAAACATGAAGGCCAAGATAGAAGCGTGGAAAGCTATGTCTCAAGCTATCTCGCGCAAGTACAAAGCCCATCAGATATTCGAGCATGCGCCGGAAGGAGCCATTGCCAAAGCGGTGGAAAAATCCAACCCCAAACTACCGGTTCAAATGCAAGTTTCGAACGAAACACTGATTAAATGGAGCTGGTACGGACAGAAAGACCAGGAATTGATAACTAAAATGTTCGAATAAGATAAGAATATACTATATAAGAAGTGTTACATTTAATATACTAAATCATGGCTACATTAACTACTACTCGCCCTGCTATTCATGTATGGCTCAAAGAGTCTAACAATCCCCGCTCCTACGACTTCGCACCTGGCGATTTAATACACTGGAAAGACCCAAGGACATACGGTGATAATGCTATTGGTGAAGTCGTTGACATCGGCGCCAACGGTAAAGGCGGAATACAAATCATGTGCCATAAAATAGAACGTGAGATGCCAGGTTCTAAGATATGGAAGTTTAACGAACTCACTTGTAATCGTATTGTACAACCGGAAGAGGTACTACGCCATGTATCTCACGACCCTGCGTTGCCTCTCTCCAAGAAGCACGTACGGATGGGATGGGCGAAAATGGGATTCACCGTTGGGTGTGAAAAATACTGTCTCACCGCCCATGCAAACGAAGTAAATTTAGACATGGCCCCTGGTGATTCAGACGATGAAGAAGAAGATGTGGATGGTATCCACCCTGAAATGGCTGACTTCATCGTTCCAGACGAAGAAGGCGAGGCATGGTGCCCTCCTAAGCTTGAAGACCTAACTCAAGAGCAACGCGCGTGGGTCAACCAAACTCACTCTGCCGTACGTGAATGGGAAAATTGGGTACCGAAAGACGATTCCGAGCAAGCTGTCAAAGATTTCGTGGACAATATGACTGCCAAATACAGTATCAAGGAAGATGAACGTCAGTTTACTTCTGGCGCCGGGTCCGAATTCTCCAAACCGTCCGATATCTGAACATCGTCCAATACAGGACACATGTAAGCGAGTGTAGAGTCTGACTCTATCATTAAGAGTTTTGATTTTAAAATACTAACTTTTGTATTTGTTCCATAATGATTCGGCTTGTCCATTGTTTGTAATATTCTATAGAGTACAGAAGGCTGGAACTTTGTCTGAGATGTTCCAAACTTCCATGCCAATCTCTGGTTCTGATGCGCCCAGCACTTCGTACCATTGTCATTAAAACCCTCCCATAATATATCGTTCGATTCGCTCTGTACTTTGATAGTCGCAAATGTACAATGCCGTGCGGCAGTGAGGACCAACTTTAAATCTCTCCAATCAAATTGACACTCAGCTTCCACCGTTCTGTCCCCCACGTCCCAAGTCGTCTCCCCGTCAATAACAATATCCGTTTCTTTCCAACGAAACCCGTGCGAGGTTAGTCCGTGTGAATCCAAAGCAAGAAAATGCGCCTCTAAATTTAGGGTTATGTTCATTCGAGTTATATTGTTTGCATACACCGATACTATGTGTTTAAAGTCTTCCGTTACCTGCCATGAATATACCCCTTCAATTATATTGCTATTACCAGCGTAAGGGGTCCACGTTTTTTCAGACATACCCATCTCGTCGAATACGGTTACCAGACGGAGCTTCTCCTGCCCGTGAAATACAAAAAATTGCTTTTCTTCTGATATGAGATTAGTTAAGAGCCAAATGGTATCAACGTTAACGACGATTGATACTACTTCCTCACTCATGTCTGTCTACTGTCTTGGGGTGTATAATCACTTATACTCAAATACAGTATATAATCTACAAATCCTTTAATAAATAGATGGCAAGTGTAATTAATCCCAGCTTGAATATTTTTAAAACTTTAATATCTGCCAATGCCGGCGAAGGTTGTCCGAATGTTGAAGTCGATAACACAGCCAATTATTATACAAGTAATGAATTAATGCAATTGCAAGTTAGAGTGCGCATCTACGAAAAGAGAAAGATTATGTACGCAAAGACTGGCCCAGCCAGTACCGAGTTGAAAAATCTCGCAGACCTGGTTTCAGACACCGCAGCCCGGGACATGAATTTCACTTCGAATGTATCTACATTGGAGGACCAGAAAAACGCCGTGGAAGAAAAAGTTGATAAGTTCCTAGAAGAATTTAAGAAACAATACAAAATATTGGAAGACGAAGACTGGTACGCAAAGGATACAGGAACCAGCGTAGATTTGAGAGACGCACAAGGCTTGGCCCCAGCGGCCAGTAGTTCACCATTCAAAACGTCGGACATGGACCTAACATCAGCATTGGCATTATATGAGTTGGCGCTGCCCGGGGCTGCCTACGATAAAGTGAAGAAGTTTAAAGAGCATATTCAAAAATTTGACGAGCAACTCGCATTGTACGTCAGAATATCTCCAAACGACGTGGAATCTACCTTGGCCAAGTACAACTTTAACATCTGGGAGACTCTGAGACTGCCGGACCCGGGCCTGTCAGACCTGATTAACGCCGTGGTCGCGCGTGAATTGCTCATTCAACAGTACAAAAACGCGTGGAATTTATACATGCCTCAAAACCCGACAGACGTAGACGCTAAGATGGACACCTATGTCAATCCGAATAAATTACCTATGGACGCTCAAGGTTCGACGGGCCAGTTCCCAATAGGGGTTTCCGGGGAGCAAATCATCCACAATACGGAAGATGTGGATTTGAACAACAAAGTTTCGGGACTCAAAAGTCTGACAGCAGCAGCAGCGCTATTGCTCGGTGGACGCAATATTGCTGTCAAAGAGTACAAAGACGAATTCGGAAATGAACAAGTGGTAGTCGCACAGATTGCAACCTTGCTCTCCGCAGCAGAAGTGAACCAAGCTAAACTGGACCGTCGTAAACTCGTCAGTAAATTGAGCACGTTACGGGCCGCCGCCGCCACTCCAACAACGGAGTCGATGACCGACCAGGACCTCGAAACCGAGATTACCAGGCTGGAGCTCATATTTGCGGCGTATTACAAAGCATACGGTGGCTCCGTAGACATAACATTCCAACAGGTGAGCGACGTGCTAAAGGTGGAAGCCCTCACGAAAGAGCGCGAAGGCCTCAACAGCAGAGCGGTTGATGTCTTCAGCGCTTTTCTATTGACTAACCTCAAAAACGATGTTGGCGATGACAATAAGGCGTACGAGAAGAAAATAAAATTTCGTGAAGACGCTGTTGAACAATTAAAAGAGTTTGGGGGGCAACATGAAAACCCCAATTGGAAAAGTTTGGACGCTGGCTCTTTAAAAGCTGCTATCGCACAGCGTAAGCTCATTATCGACAAGGTTGCTAGCTTATACAAAGGAACTAATAATGTTGTCACTCTTGAAGACATTAAAAAGCTTGACAATGCTCAAGCAACATTAGAATCAGACGCACGTTTAAATTTGATGCAGGAAATTTCCAAACGTGCTTTAGACCCTAACAACGATGCGAATACAAAGACCGACTCAGAACTGAATGATTTGATTGGTGCCAACGATGCCAAATACGACAATGCTATCCAAGAGATTAGTAAATACTCTGGGATACCAGAGTCTGGCAATGCGTCTACCAACAACCCGACCATGTTGAAATTGGAATCTAAGCTAAGCAAATTAAAGGAGAAACGAACAATTCTCATGGCGAGCGCCACTAGCATTTCCGCAGCGGCAGACCCTAACTTGACGATTAGCGGTGTCAAGTTATCTGTTATCATCGATAAATTGTCTACCCTTAGCAACGGCGAAATCGAAAAAAAGCTGGAGGAAATCGAAAAGGTATCAAAGAACCAATCAGTGAAGACCACCTTCATCGAAGCGTTGAAGAATCACAAGGCTAATATTGGTCTTTCTTCCGGGATAATCAGCGCCATTGATGTGTCGGATACTAAAAAGGCGGAGGAATTAGTTTTAGTTCAGAAAAATTCGTTAGACCAAACGGGACAAGATATCGATACAATTGAAGTAGATATCAAGCAGGAGCCATCGTTGGACTCGACAGCCAAATCCGAACTGGAAACCGACCTGAAAGAGGTGAAGACGTACCTAGAGACAGCTCGTATTAAATTGAATATGAAAGTTCAGAATATTCAGCAAGCCAAAAACAACACAGTACAGAGCCAAGCCTCCGCTGCGCGTATAAAGACATACCAAAGCGTCGTCGATAATCAGAATCTACAGGCTAGTGACCTTGTCGATAAGTTCAACGTGACGTACGAAACAGAGACGTCGTTTGCCATACAGATGTTAGAAAAGAAGGAGGAATCCGAATTAGCCCGGTTGGCAACTTTGTCTCCAGAAGCCGTGGCCAGCGTTAGTAATTTTACCAGTAAGTTGGATGAATTAAGAAAAGGTGCCACGGATTGGGCCGCTGGTGAGGAAATTTCCATGGCTATACAGAGGTTATCCAACTTTGATGATGTTGACAACGGTGACATTCTAGGAGACTCTAGTAAGTCACAACGAGCACAGTTTTCGTCCGAAGTGGACATCTCTAACCAGAGGGTAAAGTTACTCAAAGTAGACAATCCAGATGCTCCGTTCGAGAGTTTAGACTTGGGATGGGATGAAAAAGACGATGAGGATACACTATTTATATCGTCATGGGCTCGCCTGGTTCCTAACCTTCCAGAGGGTAAAAAAGGACTGGAGCGCCTGGGCCTCGAATGGCTCACGGAAACGTTATACGTTGATATGTTAGACCGGAAAAATGTGTTCAATTACAACGGCTTCCTTAACCATTATAGGGAGTTGTTAAAATCACGCACCAATAAAGACTTTGCAAAACGAGCATCATACACCGATAGCGTTGGAAAGCCAGTCACCATGCGTGTCGAACTGCCCGGAAACACGAACCTGGGTGGTTCCATTGGAATCCCGTTGGATATGGTAACCGTGGGCGTCGCCCAGGGAGAAGATATCGATTTCTTGGCTGGACCTAGTATCGAAGGTCTAATACCTTATCTGAGAAATACTTTGATAGACCCGGATAAAAAAGAACCTGCGAGAATTTACCCTAACATGGAAGAAAGGAGAGACATCAATAATATTTTGAAAACTTTCTTCATCACAGATTCAGATGGTAAGAGTGTGAAGGCATATCCTGCTGCCGGCGACTGGCTGAATGTCGAGGACGAGGACCAATTTGGTAAGGAAGCATGGAAAAGCGCTTTGGATAACGACGCTGCGCTTCCAGAAGACCAGAAGGTCCACTTGAAGAAAGGAACGGCGGCGAGGAACGCGTACGATTTAAATTTATTGGAACTTGCAAGTACTGAGGCAGCCTATGCTTTCATACAGCGAGAATTGCTGGATGTTGCCAAGATTAAGTTACGATTCCACCGTATTCAACCGTATAAGCCAATGACACAAGGAGCGGCAGAAATTAAAGGTAAAGCCTATTTGGGTGTTCAATGTTCGGGTTTGAATAATTATTGTGTACTGTTTAAAGATGGTAGGTCACGAAAATTCGATTTCTTAGCCCCTGAGCTAAAAGTATACATATTCAATATGGATGGGGAGGATTTGAAGGAATACAACAAGGCAATAAAGATATCGGCGGCGGCGGCGACAGCTTCAGGAGTTGGGGCTCCCGTGTCATTATTGGATACGGACGATGAGGATGTATCTAATTTTAGATTTATACCTAACATATAATTATTTAAATTTTATTAATTTTATTGTTTTTTTAAAACTGACCTCTGAGTTGGACAGTACGTGAACTGTATAGTTGGTCTTTATCGTTATCCTTCTGGCTAACCGGTGCGTAAGCTCCTCTCCCATCCACTCCGATGTCCGCAAACGGGTTCAAGTCCGACAACTCGCGAATAGCGACCAAGTCCATGTCACTGGTACCTGAGTTGGACAGGATGTATGTAGTCGTTTGAATACCACCGGCAATCAAGTTAATCCACCAGAAGGCTTGTGCAACAGTGTAAATACTACCGCGTTGGTCCAAGTATGCTTTGGCGTCCTTGTCTACCAAACCATCTATGTAGTCTTGTGCATCCCCGTTACCGTAGATATCCAAAGCAACGGCAGCATTCTTAGCGCCGTAGCATTCGTCATCGACCTTTGCTTTAGCTTGTGTACCAAGCCATCCGAAAATTAGGATAAGAACGTTATGAACCAAGAAGGAGAACCAGACGGTTGCTGCTTCATAATCTGTGTCAAATTTCTGCGGGCCACCTGGAATGTCTTCTGTCGCGCCTTTCTTACAACAAATATTGCACGCATCGAATTTGCACGAACCGCACAAAAGTTTAGCAATATCCAATTTAAATGGCGCACCGTAGTGTGGGCATAGGTTACTCAATGCATCTACCTTACATACAGCCGTAATTGGTTGCCAGTAGTAGTTGAAGAATGACACTATACCCAAAATCATGGTCATCATGAGGATGGCGGCGGAAAGCTCAGCTTCGAAGCCGGCAATTGCCAAGTCCTCTTGTGCTTTGGAGGTCAGGGCATCATTGAAACCAGTTTGTTTACACAATTCTGGTACTTTGAGTGCTTCACACTCACCATCCACGCCGAAACGATGTTTGCGGGTTCCGTCGTCGTTCAATTCAGAGTCGCATCCTGCTTGGTCTGGTTCAGCTTCTTCACATGTGGTGGTTTCGGCATTCCATTGGCACAAGTTGTATTGTGCTGCTATTTGCGGGTCTGCGGCTGCGTCTGGGGTAGTACATGCTGCCGTGGTACATAAATCCTTATTCATAAATGTTACAAACCCCGGTGGCAATAGTTCGTTTTCTACTAAGCTTGATGTTGATTTATAACCCCTATCAACCTGTTGTGATAGACACAATGCTGGGGCATCGTCGGCACCATTATCTATCCCGTTACATACGTTACTCCGAAAAGGGTACGCAAATAGGTACGTGGTGAATAGAGCGCTAGTTACAACAATGCTAATACTACCAACCAAATAAGATAGTTTGACCACACGTCTACAATACGACGCTTGGAAAGCGGGCTTTTTGTTTGATGGTTCTGATGACATAGTGTATATGATATAAGTAAATCATTTATATACTGATATTTTATGTAAATGTGCGTTTTTGTCTCCCAGAATTTTTAAGGAACTCGCTGTCACTGAATGGTCCGTAATCTATTCCCGATGACACTTCATTATAGAATATTACATGATAGGCCAGGTAAGCTCCTAGTCCGAGGCCTGACAGGCCTTGAAATATCGCGCCTAAGTACAAAATACCTGTAACACCCATGCCTTCTATATATTCTTTATCGAATTTGGTAGGGGGTTCCTCTACCCATGCCGGATAGCCGTCGGTCTCTTCGTCGTAACCACGCAAACACCCGGTCTCTGGGTTAGTTAATGCTCCCGCATAACCTCCTACCATAAAGGCCTGGGCCAAATACCAAACGGCAAGGCATCCTACCATAATTCTATGCAAACGAACCAACCCCTCGTAACCGCCACAAGTGTCCTTAAGTTCTAGCTCAGTCACTTTGGTCTTGGGGTTAAATATATAAGATGCTTGGTACAAGACCCCTACGGTGGCGAATATGCCAATTATCGGTAGAAGCAGGCTTATCAATGCGAACTGTCCCATTTCACCGGTATCTATCCAACGTTCGGTAACTTTACATATGGACAAAGCATTGCGCTTGTTCTCGTCAGTTTTGTACCAATTCTTATCTTGCACGCATACACTTTTTTTCCATACACACATTGGTTTAAACGCTGGGTAACCAGGGTCTCCTTCTGGAACATAGCCATCTTCATCGGGTTCGTACAAGTCGTAGGTTCCTTTCGATATCGAACAATTACGCCCGGTCCATTCCATGCACGGTTGACCAAACACCGTGCATTCGACTCGGTCTTTGATACCGCCACAGGCGTCCGTAGCTGTACCGATACCAAGCTGGCTTATAGGTGGCCATATAAATATAAAGTTAATAATGAGAGGGACATAAAATAGAACATACGCGGTTTCTCTCTTACCCATGGTTATTGTAATACATTAAAACTTATATAGTATCTTCTTTTTAGCAAACCTGCCTCGTGCGTCCTCGTCGTATTCATCGCCTATCATGCTTATGCTATCAGGCTCGTCATGAAACGCCTGCCCATGGTGGAACAAATGAACATCCAGATTACTACCATAAAGAATGACGAATATAACACTCAAAACGATATCAATTGCCCCAGAAATCATGATGACCCAAAACTTGGTATTAAATTCAACAGACTCATCGTCTCTTTCGGACCCGATTGGGAAATTCTCAGAGTAGCAAGTGTTGACTCCTTTGGTGTGTATGTACCAAATGATTACATAAGAAGCCCCTACGAAGATTAAGTCCACCAGTGTCAATAAAAACGTAATACCTTCCGCAATACCGTGACCACCACAGACGGGACATGCGAAAAGCCCGCTCAATAGTTTGCCCAGAACCAGGACCGAAGATAGAAATATCAACGCTGTAAACTCCACCCCGCGCTCGTACAGGTCCGAACCGTCTACATTTTGTAGTGCTTTGCATGCTTTGGGCATCAATGGGTATTCCGAACTTTCTTTATATTGGCATTCGTGTTCGTCTACATAGCAAGGGCATTCTGCTCCAGATGTATAATTCTGACAGGCATACTCTGCGCAGTCGTCCGACGCGTAAGCGTAGCAGGGGTTTACGTCTAGCAAATGGTCTGTGACCAAGAAACCCGAACCAATGCTGTAGGTCAGACCAGACAAAATAAGCATGAAGAAAATAGCTTGTGCAACTACGTTGACGGTACACATTATATTCCAGAGCATTTCAACATTTATAGTGTCAACGTATAAAAGCATGGTGGGCATTTAATATTATGGCGGTCAATCCGTATAATTTTTCAAACACAACCATTGGCTGGCTGTTTGAACAAGGACAGTCCATAAACGATAATGGAGTCTGTGATACAAAGATTCTCAAAGGAGAACTATCCCTCCCAAATATAGGTTTTTGTGACGAATCACCAATGTTACTAATTGCTGCTTGTATAGCCACCTTTACCATCCAATTCGCCAGGCATTGGCTATGGGACTTGACAGCTGTACACAAGTTTAATATATTGTCCCAGGACCAACACCATCGAGATTTGTACAAAATATTTATATTTTCAATGATACAGTTAGGAAAAACTTTATTATGGGTTATATCTCTACTCATCATAGTGAATGCCAACATAGCTGTCATAATAACGCATATATTAGCCGATGTTATTAGCGCCGCGTACTGGATATACAAGACCCAACGGTTCAATAAGAACCCATTGGATACAGACAGAATCATACAAGCTATAAGGTCAGAACCAGGCGTGTGGAAAGATTTTATTCACAAAAATAAACATTGGTATGAATTCGCACCAGAAGAGTTGGAGAAGGCCAAACCGGATGTACTCAAAGACCCAGACACCAACAACCAGGGGGGCTACTCGAACTCTGACCCCATTGCAAATGCTGCTTTCCGACGGAGAGTCCATCCCCTTACCTTTTGAGAGTTTAGTATACGATTTAAATCGACAAGTGCTTGTGCCACGGTTGGTGGAGGTTTATAACATTTTTTTAATAGAAAACTATTACTTAACGCTGATATAATTTGTCCGTATGTTACCAATTCTACAACATCTGGTGGTTCTTCGTCTGATGAGTCAAACGACTCGCCCACCTCTCTCCCAATTATATCCCATATTTCCATTTATCTAGCACCCAATAACCTCTCTGCTTCTAGTACATCTTTGGACGTTTGTACCTTCTTTTCGTTACGCATAAAGGATTGCGTTTCCTCATCCCAAGAATACATTAACCATTCGTAACAAAATAGAGCAAACCACCAAACAGATGCAAGAATAAAACCTGGTTGAAACACAAATAGAGACAATAGGATAAAGGACAATATGATTAACAAATCAATACCGACGTTGTGTTCGAACCACGTACCCACCATACACCCAGCAGTGGGAGCAAATCCCCCCATTTGAAACATCTTTTCTTCCTTGAGAACGAAATATAAAATACTCAAGCCAAACAGCATCAACGGTAACACGGTGTTTATCCATAAGAAAGGACCAAACTGCTTCTCCATGTGTTTGTCACCCATTTCTAAATTCGCAATTCGTATGTAATTATACAAGTTGTCGAAAAAAGTTCCAAAGTATGTTAACGCTATTAACAATGTGATAAGCGTTCCAGGTGTCTTATAAAACCCTTGACGCGGGTTCCATAGCCACAGACCGATGGCAACGGCCTGACCAATCAACAGAGACCATGGTATTGTCAATGTATCTTGCCACAGTTGAAGTCTTACACGAATATAACTCCATCGAAGCAAATCGCGGAACATAACTCCTTCCGTAGACCCTACTGACAACGCGTATGGTTTCTGTGTGTGTGATATGTACACTACAACACGTGTTCTATTTGTTGCGGTGCGGTTGTAATGTCCGTGTGTATTGTGAGCAGTAATGCTCCACGGGTCGAAATAAGGCGACGTACAGTATAGATACGAGTCTACCTTTTTAATTAGGATGTTTACGAGGTGAAACCCGTCGTGTTCTACCTCTTCTGTGACTTGTAAATCGAAGCACGGTGGGTCAACTATGTCGTTACGAGGAGTATAAAATTCAAAGTACATCTCATCACCCTCTTCGTAATCAGCCTTGTACACGTGTTCATATACATTGATAAGAAAATCAGCCGTGTAATAAGTCCACGAATGTGTCGGGTCTCTAATAATTTCTATAGTGTCCAAGTTGTCCGATACGAATATTGGACTATGGGCTGCCGCGCTAAGCAACATACACAGAAGCAACAACCAACGCATTATTTATATAAGGGTATTAGTCATATTTATATACGACTTTTATATCATTCCGCTTGAAGTATTGTATACAATTTTTTTCTAGGGAATCTGCTCGACGATAGATATTTAAGCTGTTCCACATGGGAAATAGTTGATACAACACTGGTATACCGCTCCCAAAGAATAACCTAAAGTGATAGTTCTTCTCTTTGGGCACTATGACCCCTTGTTGGTAATCTATGTAAGAACACCCCCGGCGAAACCGTCTAGCAGCCTCACCCAACAGGTTTAACGTTAGAAAGAATCCAAACATGGATACAAAATACAATGGTACAATGTGCCTGGTATGCTGGTATATCATCTTACAGCTAAAGGTATCACGGTACGCGCCACAATTGACGAAGAAGCGAAAGGTTTCACAAAGGGCAATAAAGGAACCCAAGCATAGCCATCCTAGAAACTGTAGAAAGAAACGATAGTTGTAAAGTCCTATATCATTCCCTACCCAGTAGCAGTGATGGTCGAAATCGAATACGACCTTTTTACTCCAGCTAGAGCCGTGCGAGCGCGGAGGTTTTATCCAGCCCCACTTGGAGAAGTTTTTAATGAATCCCAATTGCATCGTGGTAGGGCGTTCTGGTTTTTCGATTTTTACCTTTATGTATCCTGGGTCTGCTCTAACTGTTTGACACATGCATATAACCGCCATAATGGGTGGTACCATAAAGTATTCGGGGTAATAGAACGAATAGAAGAAGTTAATCCCCATGGAACATCCTAATATAATAAATAGAAATCCAAATAGTTCGGATAGTAGCATTTTAAAAGTAATGAATCAAAAGTATATATATTATATTTTAAAAAAGAAATCCATGTCTACAATGCGCAAAGTTACTAGATGTCTACGCATCAACGGATGTCCCTGTTATAATTATTTTAAGTCGAATGGTTGTTTACCCGTACCTTATAAAGATTATAGGATATGTTTCCAACAGGGAACCGACGAATATAGGAAATACATGCACGAACCAACACCCCCACCCAAATGGTGGCAGAACAGACCATTTACGCTTTAACACGCTCTATAACAATCGAATACTTGGGACGAATACATGTTTCGGGGTCGTCATAACCACCTTGTTCAATGGTAATCTTCACGCCTTCCGATGTTCTAGACATCATCGCTTTGCGAGCTTGCATGATAATATTAATAGTGTCGTCGAGCATTGCATCGCGCGTGGCGGTCTCGTCAGAAGCTTGCCAGTGGATGAGATTGCCTATAGTCTTACGTTTCTCTTCTTCCAAAGTAAAATAAAAAGATTGAACGCGTGCAATCATTTCTGCGTCTGTACATAGCCGTTTAATACCCTGTATACTTTGGTCCAATGGGTCCATCTTACGTTTTTTTGGTTGAGGTTTAATCAACGCAACAGCAGCAGCAATATGAGCCACCGCTGGCTCTTCTGTATCTGATTCCGAATCAGAGCCAACGTTGTCATACCCGCCAGTCATATACCCTGTATCTTCGTGTTCTGGTTTTTTTGCGACACCTCCAAATTGAAAGGTCGAGTTAGGCGTATGCATATAATTCATTGATGTTGTTTCCTTGTTGTTATATTGTAGGTAATTTTGATAATTTCGTTCGGCTAGTGACATGAAGTTGTGTATGATATATGTATCAGGGATATAATTGGTATCACATATTCTTAGAGTATTCTAATAATTTTTAATTAATTCTAATCCAAACAGAATATCTATGGGCGTACCATAGTTGCATACCGCATTCGCAGTAATATATCCTGCTCGTACCGCATCTTCGAAAGAGTCCGTGTGCATTACGTCTCCCCCTGTTATGTACAAATTTGTAAACTGTGTCCACGGCTTGTTTGCCCGTACCATCTTGGACGGGTGGTGCTCCAAGTGCTCGTTCTCCTCGAAGGTAAGGTGCACCCACTTTACATGGTCCGGGTTACAGCCGGAGATTTCCAACAGTTGGTTGCTCAATTCTTGAAGCTTCTTTGAGCCCGTTATACGCTCTGACATTTCTTCCACAACGGTCACGCGTTTGCTATCTTTGGTTTGGTATATACATTCATATCGTCTGTTGTCTTTGACTATTATTTTGTGGCTTTCTACTATATTTGCGTCATCCGATAACGATATAAACGCATAAAATTTACCGGGTTTCAATCTCATTGGTGGCGCTTTGAAACCAACGAGCCCGAAAGTTTGATGCAACGAAACCGCGCTCACTATTTTTTGAGCGTTGATTTCTATTCCATTTACCTCTATCGTGCTATTTCTGGGTCTTATTTTTGTGACCACAGCGTCTGTCAAAATATGGCTGTTGTTTGTGCGAATGGTATGGCACAGCTCGTTGATAAGCTTTATGGCTCCGTCCCTAGGATAGTGCGATGCCTCGTTTGATAAAGCATCGAGTACAACGCTAGAACTATTCTCCATCTGGTTACTAAAAATCTCTCTCAGCTGGTTGTTCTTTGTTATTTCACAGTCGGCAAACAGACCAAGTAAACTTATTTTCTGATATTCGACAAAATTGGAGCAACATAATTCCTGTAGCGAATCGCGCAGAACTTGAGGCATGTGATAGAGTTTGAGAGCTTCGTGCATGCGTCGGTTGCTATTACTATATTTAGCTACGTGTTTCCACAATTGTTTCTGCGCCTCCTCGTCGATGAAGGTGGTTTGCATCTTGAGACGTGTCTGGTTACTATTTTCCTGTATCTCCAACTTCTTCGAAGGGGTCTCGTAACAGCGCCGCTCGGTCAGTCCTCTCTTCTTCCACCATAAACCTGGCGATACCACTTCCAATATATCCCCGACGGCTTCCACATCGTCCACTTCGATAACTTTGCGCGTGAATTCTACACCACTGCGCTCTTCGGGGCGGAATTGGCCTCCAGGGTGTGCTTTACGTTCAATGACCAGCACCTTGATTCCAAGTTTGGACAAGAGAGCAGCGGTCACCAACCCGGACATGTTTGCCCCGACCACAATTAGGTCGATGTCACTGTACTTCTTTAACAATTCGGGGGTAGCAGAACGGTACGGGACTTTCTTTCGGTTCTGTTTTTTCTGTTTGGGGCGCAATTTCATCCACTTCTTACTCCAAAGAACTAGGGGAAAAAGTAAGTAAAACAATACAATAATAAACATTTCAAGTATAACGTATCACCATACCGCTTTATACCGAATATTCTAAGAATATGCGATACCTTCAATGACATGATAGTGATAGTAACAAAATCATAAATGCCAAAAATTACTTTAACGATAAATTTACCAGAAACAACAAAGAGCAAAACGTATCCAGTCAACATAGACTTCGACGAGGCCAGCAAACAATGGCGCATTCATACTATGGCGGACGACCCCAAAGCGCTACGAAAACGGCAGCGAGCATACTGGCGCGGAGTACGCAAAGCAGAACGCAAGGCCATCGAGGCTACGGCATGTTTCAAGGTCGTCAGGCGTGGTCGCAACAAACGAAAAGTCAAACCTGTAAAACGCCTTATCGACGACAAATCGTGGGCGTAACGTTCGAAGTTAGAAAGGGTTCTATCACAGATTACAAAGGTTCGGCAATTGTAAACGCCGCAAACGAGCAAGGTCTTGGCGGTGGCGGTGTAGACGGCGCAATTACCAAAGCAGGAGGTATTGGTTTGGCCAAAGCCAGGCGAGACATGTCAAAAATATGGGGCAGTGTCCGTGTCCGTACTGGTGATGCCCGGGCAACAGTTTCTGGTGATTTGGAATGTGACTATGTAATCCACGCTGTTGGACCCAATCTAACCAACCCAGAATATTCACTGGAGCACCTGACCGCTGCTTATATCTCTTCGTTGAGCGAAGCTTATCGAATTGGTATAACAGACTTGGCGTTCCCCATCATATCGGGAGGTGTATTTTCTGGTATGGTACCACAAAGCAAAATCATCAACAGGGCGATAACCGCTTGTATGGGATATGCAAACTTGTTCGGCGTGAAGAAAATTGTATTCTACGGCTTCCAAGACCAGGAAGTCAGGAATTTGATTCAGATGGTCGAACGTCAAGCTCGACCATAAAGTTACGACCAGCTGAACCACCAAGGTTTCGCCCCCACATCATCTCTTGCAATGTCTGCCATGAAATCATCCTGTACGCGTTTTTTAAATAATATATTGAGTTTAAAACTTGCTTAACGGATGGGTAAGGATGAATTATATATTTTATATCTTCTAAATACTCAGATTTAAGAGGATGTTGAGAGTAAGCTCCCATAAATTTCATTATTAAATCTATAATTCTAAAAGGTATATCTATCATTAATTTTTAAAAAACCATTTAAGTAGTATGATATCGTCCCACACTATAAACACTAATCCCATTAGATAGGCATTCAACCACAGTTCCGAGTTGTTCCAAGCCAGTACGACCTGACACACCCAATTCATTCCACAACCAAGGACATAAGACCACTTCGCATACCGTTTCAACGCCGTCATTCCCGGCGAGTTGACATTAAATACAAAACGCAACCCCAAATATAAATTCACCAAAAAGGTTAAAGCAGAAAATATAGTATACAATGCCAACATCTTTGCCGTTGTACTCTCTTGAAAATCCGCACACCATGCCGCCATCAGGAATACAGCTGCTGTCATGTGATGCATGCGCGTGCTGACGTGCAACTTGACCGTGTAAAGTCCGACAATATCGTTGGACACGTAGAGAGAAGCGAAGGTTTGTAGTACGGTAGAATTCCACGTCCCTCTTATTATATCGGGAATTACCCAATACAAGGTGCTTAACGAAATAAGGGCTAGGTAAAACCCTTTGATGACGTTCTTGACAACGTACACGCGTCTATCCTCGTCCAAACGCCCGTACGTACCAGACGCGTTGAAGGACAAGTCTTCATCTATTTTTTTATAGGCATGATAAAGCCCTACACAGGATAAGATAAAAAATATTTGTGGAATCATTACTATACTTTAAAGATAGATGTTTTATAGTGGGTACACACTCCCTCCCGTGGAACATTGAGACCACAGTCGTAACATACGAAAGGTGTAGAAATGTTATCCTCGTTCTCGAAATAGTTAAAGGTAAGCGGCATTCCGGGTAAAATGTCTTTCACAGCCCATATATATGGATTGTTGTCTATTCGGACAGTGGGGGAACACGAATGGTTTATGAAACGACCAATATGGTCTTCACAATGCTCGTTTCCTATCTGAATACTGGTCTTAGTTGGTTTGGAAACCATGATACCGTCCATAGCGCGAATCATTAAACCTCTTTCTACACACCTGGTAACCGTAGCAACTTTTCCAAACTGATTTCTCACGATTTTAATATATCTTGAATGCGGCATATGCCAAGTATACTTAGAACCTTTATACACTATTTACTAGAGTTGTTATCCATAAATGAGTTTCAAACTTTATGCGAAGGACAAGACCATAGAGAATATAGCAAATACCATAGGCCAAGACCTAGAGCGTATTACCGACGAAATACAACGTAACAGGAACGATATAGACAAACACCAAGAGGATAGCGACGATGAATACGAGGGAATGCACGGTGCGTTTGATGAGATGAATCGTAAAGTCAACAATATGATACGAGAAGTAAAAACTCTACAAACACAAGCAGCAAAAAACACACGTGACATAAAAATACTATTGGAACAGGAATTTAAACCAATACCAACACTTAGAGCGGCCAGTACAGACACAGTAGATTATGACAATTACAAACCCAAACATCCGGTTCTCAAGGAGGTATCGAGTGCCAAGTCATCCCGGGCGTAGGCCTATTGTCCACTTCTTTCGCTGAATACGAGTAACCGTTGCTACTGCTGTTATCATCATCTTCGTCGTCATCCTCATTGTCGGTGAAGTCTTGACCGTCTACATAAGTCGTGTATTTACACATATGTACGAGATGTCCTACACGACCACAACGCCAACACGCATTGTTTTCCCACTTTAGCTTCCGCATGACATGTCTGCGTTGAAATGGCGTGATGAGAACCTTCTGATAGTCACCTCCGCGGACATTCTTAATACCCCAACGCTTCATCGCCTTTTCCGTTTCGATAGTTTCCTGGTGTTCGAAACTCTGGGGAATAGCCTTCAAACATGTAGTAGCGTGATGTCTCCTGGTCCAAGGACAGGCAGCTTTACCATCCCTATGTTGTCTAAGCTTCTTGACCAGTTTGGACTTGGGACAGGAGCCGATATAAAACTTTTTATTTTCTAACTGTAAGATATAGATTACGTCTCCCATTCTAAGAATATGCGTATTGTTTAATGACTCTTATAGTATTATTGTAGAAACATGTCTGAATTCGATTTTGATACCCAATTAAACCTAGGCAAAGAAGGAGAAGAGAAATTCGCCACCTTATATCCATGCTTTAAGTATAACAACGATGAGAATTGCAAAGAGCCTGACTTTGTTCACAGGGAAACAGGAGCCATCGCGGAAATAAAATACGACGATTCAGTAAGAGCCATACGAGGCGCAGACGACAAACAGCTTAACTTCTTCGTGGAGCAATACTCCAATCACAAACAAATGACTCTTGGTGGACCGTTTAGGGCGGTACTAGAAGGCGTAGACTACTACGTATACATGTTTAAGAACCCGTTTCGAATCTTTATCTTTGACGCGTGTAAGTTTAGAGACATCGCGGCACAGCTCATATGGAGTGGGAATTACAAAGAATGCTGGATAAAGAACAAGGGATGGTGGACGACAGGGTTTCCACTGCCAATAGGAGCGTTCGAAGAGGCGAGAGTAGAGGGAGATTACCTTGGTAAAGGTTATAAATTAAATATTGATAATTAATTATTATTATTTTAACAATTGAAAGCGCCGCCTTGTCCATTGGATGTGCACGAAGACCAACTGGTATGGATACCATCGGTACAGCAATGCGTACAAACTCTATTGGTTGTTGGGGTACAGGCGGTAGTTTGATAATTACAAGGATTGGACCCAGTGCAATCTGCATTACAGGCCGCCGCACATGCCGAACAAACTCTATTGGCTGAAGCGGTACATGCGGTAGTTTCATATGTATCCCCAGTACAGGCACTGGTACACTCAGTACAGGTGGTATCCGCATCAGCTGTGCCAGCTGCTGATGCGTATGTTGTACCGGTACATGTAGAATGAGCAGTACATGTAGTATCCGTCGAACCTGTACAGCCACCGTTAGCATATGTGCTGCCTGTACACGCTGAACAATCTGAACAGGTAATATCCGCATCAGCTGTGCCAGCTGATGATATGTATTTACCAGAGTCACAGCTGGTAGAATGGTCGGCACAATCATTCGTATCACTATCAGCCCATGTTGTACCAGTACAAGCCGGACATGTACCCGCTGCTGTGGCACTAGCTCCTGTCAAGCGATTGGCATGACATGATGTGTGGTCAGTACAACTCCCAGCGCCTGCTGCCGAGTACTGGCCATCAGCACAAGCGGTACACGCATCATCGCCTGCTGTTGCGTATTTACCAGCGGCACAGTCGCTACACGAGCCTCCAGCGGTTGATGTTTTACCAGCAGCGCAATTTGTACACGAGGTAGCACCAGCATCAGATGATGTACCAGCGGCACAGTTGCTACAAGTTGTGTCGGAACCCGTCAATACTTTGGTACCCGCGGCACACGCTAAAGAAGCATACTGTCCAGCAGTACAGCTGGAACAATCGGTGAATTGAGTGTTGGTCCCAGCCGTGGCAGAATCCCCATGGTCACACGCAGTTGACGTATATTTACCTGTTCCCGGTGCGGAACAATCGCCAACTACCGTGTCTTTTGTTCTATCCGTAGCAGTATTACCACATGTAGTAGTAGTGTATTTGTTGGCCGCCGGTTCAGTACAGTCTGTACACGTACCATCGTCAGTAGTGTTTGATGTCCCAACCGTGAAATATTGGTCATTTCCACAGTCAGTAGCTGCTGCTTTTCCATCATTCGTACAGGAAGCTGCTCCAGCAGCAGAGTATTGGTTGGCCGCACAGTCCGAACACGCACTATCATCATTGGTTGAACTAGCTGTTCCCGCTACGAAATATTCACCGGCAACACAATCAGTTTGTTGGGTAGCGTCATCCACACATTCCGCATCATCGGTGGTATGGTTTGTACCTTCTACAAAGTGTTGAGTAGCTGTACATTCGTTCACGTCCGCGCTATCGTCCGTACAGACTGTTGAACCTTCATCAGAGTGCTCTCCTGCGCCACAAACAGTACACTTGTGTCCGACGCCAGTTTGGACACACTTGTTAGACGACGAACAATCTGATGTCCCAGCCGCATTGTAAAATATACCGTTAGAGTGTAAGAAGCACCCGCCTGGAAAGGCTCCGCCGATTCCAGTCGGAAAATAATCTTCCCCGGGATGGGAGTCGGAAGCGTAGGTTGAGCATTCCGATGCGGTGATAGCGTTTCCACTACTGCCAGAAGTTACTAATTGGTAGAGATGATTCTCCAACTTGTATCCAGCTTCACACGTTGCAACCTGACAGGCATCATTCGTGATATGACCAGTGAGGGTGTTGGTCCATGTAACGGCTCCAGTCGCTGTACAGTTGGTACAGGTCTTCTTATCGTCTGTAAACTCACCATTTCCACATACCGTACATGCCGAGTCGTCGTAGGCGTTGTTTTTCTTACCATCCGTACAGGCCGTACATTCATACCAAGCACTTCCCGTATCTGTGTTGAGGACTGGTTCCTCACCGGGTGGGCAAGCTACGGTACAATAATCCCAGTTCTGTCCAGCCGCTTCCTGGTCCGCATCAGCTATCTCGCACCAATTCTTTCCAGTATCATCCTTTGGCGCGGTAGTGGACCTACATCCTAGATTCACTTCGTTACCAGTCGCCTGGTAGGCATCTTTGAAAGCAAGTACCTGCCCAGAACCCGGACCGTCCGTCCCGTTAGCATCTTCCCACGGGGTCTCCCCATAGAGGGCGAGATATGTCACCGCATCTCCAGCGGCATTTCTGCGACACCCAAAGTCTAACCCTTCACCGGGTGTAAGGACTGTAAATGAAGCATTTTCGGCGGCCGCGATGTCTTGGCACTCCTGTTCAGTCGGAGTAGTCTGTGCATTGACTATGGTTGTATTTATATTCCAATTGTCGGCATTATAAACCGAACCTTGTTGATATTCGTACCACGTATAGGTCGGTGTAGCAGGGGCTAAAGCCCGTTCACGACGGCACGTGTAGCCGTTCTCAGTAGTTCTTACTCTACAATCTTGGTCGTCGTCACAATCGGTACATAGTGCTGCCAACGTAGAACCTGAAGTGGTCGTGGTTTGGTCATCCGGGCATTGAATACACTCTGTTGAATTAGCGTCTATACTGTACATACCGTGAGGGCATGTAGTACAGAATTCTTGGGTAGTGGAAGCACCTGATGGTCCGTAGGAACCGGCAGGGCAATCTTCGCACGTACCATCTAATATATTAGTTGGTGGAGTCCATTTCTGACCTTGGCCACAAGATAGAACGGTAGCATTCGTACATTCGGTAGACCCAGCGACTGATAGCGTAGGGTAAGGACACACGTCACACGTACCCGCTTCAATAGGGTTAGCTGTTCCGGCAGGGCAGGGTTCACACGGTGTGTTTCCACCTACTCCATTTCCCCATCCAACGGTACACCTCAAGCATGGTGAATAGGTATCCCCAGCGATGGAACTGGTACCAGAGGCACAAGTACATCCTGGCGGTACACCTCCTGGCTCTTCACGCACTTGAACTGGAAGCATACAATAATCTTCTTCCGCCAAGCACATTTTACACGCGTAACAGGTAGATGTAAAGGCCTCACAGCATACGCCATGTTCGCGGAAAGTGCCTGCGCAATTATCTTTATTTAAACAGTCCCATTCGTTCACGTTGTAATCTCTCCATTTGTTGTATAATTCCCAACAAACAGGTTCAGCTCCACAAACATCTACACCAGAACACTTATTTCTTTGCCAAGCGCATTTGATGGCATTCTTAGTCCAGCCACATTGGTAGTCAACACACTCTGCTCCGTCGTGGCAGTATCCACCGTCGTTATTACGTGATGGTACATCCGGAAAGTCCATTCCTTGGAACCTTACCGTCTGCGCTGGTGGATAGTCATGAACGACGATTGGTGCGTCACAAGCACCGTGATAAAAATAATGAGATGACGGCAAATCTTCGTTTACAGGGAACTTGTCTTTACAATAAGCTAATGCCTCAACGCTGGTGTGGGGAGCATGTCGAATACCCCAAAATTCAGAAGTATCTTGGTTGTACTTATCAAAGGTGTGTTTATCTCCGTCTGAACCTTCCTGGCAACAATATTGGTCTAGACACACAGCGTCGGATGTGGATGTTCCGTGAACATCTACCATGTATGGACATGCCACGTGCGGTGTACAATATTCTACATTTGTTTCAGTAGAGAAACTTCTCTCACATGGTTTGCATACGCGGTCTGCGCTGGCTGACCCGTGGGTGTCCACATACTCACCGGGCGGGCAATCTTTCTTTGGGGAACAAACAATAGAATCATCGTCGTTATATGTACCGTCTGGACAGTCCGCACATACTAATGTGTTAAGTGTGGCAACAGTACATCCACCAGTACCCGGTACTGTGTTTACGGGTGCCACTTGACCGTCGCTGGTACAACGTTTATTACATAGAAATGATGAGTCGGCGTCTGCGAATGCATCCGCTGCCAACGATGTAACGGAATCAGGTATATTAATACTGGTGATTGGTGTATTACCAAAAGCCCAGCTTCCGATACTGAGCAGACCATTCCCTAGATGTACTGTAGTAAGGCTGCTACATTGCTGGAATGCAGATTGTCCTATCGAAGTCACAGTGTTCGGAATGGTAACCGATGTAAGAGCGGTTAGAGCAAATGAGGCAGCTTCAATAGCAGTTAAAGATTTTCCCAAATATACTGAGTTCAAACTTGTACAATCATAGAATGCGCCGTCACCCAAGCTAGTAACACCATCCCCGATATGGGCCGACACAAGGCTGGCGCAACCCTTGAATGCATTGCCTCCTATCGATGTAACACTGTCTGGTATAACAACCGATGTTATGTCCGTGCTGTGGAACGCATTGTCTCCGATACTGAGCAGACCATTCCCTAGATGTACTGTAGCAAGGCTGGTGCATTTATAGAATGCCCCCCCTCCTATCGAAGTCACACTGTTCGGAATGGTCACCGAGGTGAGGCTGGTCCAACCGAATGCATTATTACCAATACTGGTCACTGAGTTCGGAATGGTCACTGTAGTTAGACTGGAGCATTGATAGAATGCCCAGTCTCCTATCGAAGTCACACTGTTCGGGATGGTCACTGATGCCAGGCTGGTGCATGCCATGAATGCATAATCACCAATGATGGTCACACTGTCTGGAATAGATACCGACTCGAGACTGGAGCACCCATCGAATACCCTATCAGCAATACTGGTAACTGAGTCTGGAATGGTCACTGATGTTAGGGCACTGCTTTTAAATGCCGTAGAGCCAATAGTTTCCACGGATTCAGGAATGGTCACTGATGTCAACCCAGTCCAAGCAAAGGCACGATATCCAATTCTAACTACACTGCTTGGGATGGTCACCGATGTTAATAATTTACAATACCGGAATGCGCCGTCTTCGATATCCGTGACACCTTGTGGAATACTATAATGCCCAGTGACGGCATGATGTTGTGCATTATATGCATCCGTATCAGCTGTATCCGCATGCCCCCAAATAGCCCCGCTGTTAATCCATTCTGTTCCGGGCATGAGGGGGCAGGCTCCCGCGTGTATAAAGGACAACCGCGTGCCCGTGGGTCTACCATCCGTAGCGTCAGGGTCCGGGAGTATAGTTAAAATAATCTGCTG
>Ga0209044_1000251_pt1 | contig 48112 bp, 45 predicted proteins | sample SaaInlV_130m_DNA_FD_184655 | JGI IMG/M metagenome (GOLD analysis project Ga0209044, IMG submission 184655) | Marine microbial communities from expanding oxygen minimum zones in the Saanich Inlet - SI037_S4LV_130m_DNA (SPAdes) (version 2) | ecosystem: Environmental > Aquatic > Marine > Intertidal... | reverse complement strand
CCATTGGATAAACACAGGGCATGACCCAACTCAAGATAGCACCACCTACTGCCAAAAGAAAAATCCCAAGTAACGAACTTGATTTTCCTGAAGATTTTTTATCATTATTTGTTGTTAGTGCTGCGAAGGAAGTTTTTCCTGTTCTCGCTTCACCTTCTTCTATTTCTATTTTTACTTGAACGGTTATTGTGTTGGGTGGATAACATAATCTTGCATTACATACTATATAATATATTTCCACATTGAATGTATAAATACCCGGATCAAGACCTCGTTTTAATTTTATTGGGAATATGAATTCAGTATTACCCTCATGATGATACGTGTCCGATTCAAATCCTGGGTCAAATTTATAAATTGGTTTTGGTTCCTGAATTGGCGCAACAGACCCAACGGCAGGACCACTGATAGTCATTTCTGTTGGCAGAGGACCATCACTGGTTTTATAGATTGAATAAATATGCCACTCATTATCCATGGCAGCATTAATCTTAAAATTAATAACCTCACCCGCTCGAGCAGTTTCGGCGGTCTCAACTGTAATTGTTACAGGATTTGATTGAGCAAAAAGAGCCCCTGTGAGAAATAAAATTGGAAATATATTTTTCATATTAACTATAGTTTTTTCTAATTCGTGAATCATTTTAAGGGTAAAAATTTAATCAAACCATTGTTTCAATTTGTATAAAATTGAGTTCTTTTTATCAATCAATCTTTTTAAAGAATCAATACTTTGACGAGCGGCACTACGACCATTTTTTAACAATTGATCAAACTGATGAAAATCCGACCAGTGAACGCCTAATGTATCTGGTTTAATTACAAAATCTGCCTTCTCAGATAATTCTGATTTTAACCGAAGGGATGTAACCATATCAGCTCGTTTCATGATTTCAATCATATTGGGTTCTTTTAAAAAACCCAAGTGATATCGTGAAATATCCACAGCAATAATTAACTCACAATTCCCCTGTAATACGGGAACAGGGATAGGCATACTCACAGCTCCATCCACAATTAATTCTGATTCATCTCCGGAGGGTTCTACAAACCCTGGAATGGACGAACTTTGGACCAATGCGTTTATCAAATTTCCCGACTCGTGAATTATATCTTCACACGATTGAATGTCCGTTGCTAAAACTTTCATGGGAATCTTCAATTCTTCAAATGTTTTCACAGGAATCAAAAAATTGATAACATCAATTAGGGGACCTCTTTTCATAATGGATTCACGATTTAATCCCATCATAACCACATAATGATCTTTTACTTTTTTTGCAATTTGATCCAAAACAGAATCTGGATTTCGATCATCCATCATTTTCCGAGACCGTAACCCTGCAAATGCACTACTTTTCATAAATTTCCGAAAATGATCTTCTACCCAATATGGATCATCGGAAGCCGCATACATTGCGCCAATGATTGACCCAGCACTTGTTCCAGCAATTGTACCTATTTGAATATCGGCATCATGTAATTCCTGCAATACACCGATATGAGCTGCACCGCGAGCACCACCACCACCTAAAGCTAGCCCGATGAAGGGTTTGGTCATTTATCTCGCTTTTCTAATCTAACCTGCATTTCAATTCGCTGATTCGGATTATCTCGTCCATCTCTTGGCAAACTCACAATTTGATCGATTATAGCATTCCCTTCTATAACTTGTCCAAAAACAGTATACTGATTATCGAGATGAGTAACATCACCGGCACAAACGAAGAATTGACTTCCACCGCTATTTGGATCTGCAGATCGCGCCATGGATAAAATCCCATGTTTATGTTTTAAATCATTGAATTCAGCAGGCAACATCCATGAACTAGTATCGGATTCTTCTCCAATCCCAAAATATTTTCCAGCATGACCACCCGTTCCATAAATCGATGTGTCATCTCCTTTGGTGTTTGGATCCCCACCTTGAATGACAAAACCCGGGATAACACGATGGAAAATAGTTCCATTATAATATCCACTTGCAGCATGAGTTTTAAAACTTTCTACATGCTTTGGTGCGGCTTGATCAAAAAACTCTACTACCATATCACCATATTGTGTGGTAATGACTGCAACATCTATTTGTGTTATTTCCATTTTTATAAATTCCTTTTTTTGTGCTTTTTGACAAGCCACAGTTATAATACTTATAGCCATTATAAAACTAATGAGACCTTTATTCATATTGAGTACCTACTCCCTGGTTTTTGAATTGGGATTGCGGCTAAATCTTCGGGGATTTCTTCTGCCGAATAACTGACCGCATCCATTTCTACGATTGAAAATTGTTTTGAATGAAGGTTCGCTTGACCATTACTTCTATCCACTAACACACCAACACCCATAATGTTTCCTCCGGATTCTTCCACTAAATCCATCACTTCCTTTACGGATCCACCCGTAGTAATAACATCTTCTACAACTAACACTTTTTCTCCCGATACAATTTCGAATCCGCGTCGAATAACCATTTTACCTTCTTTCCTTTCTGCGAAAATCGTTCGGCAACCCATTTGAGTTCCCACTTCTGTTCCAAGAACGACGCCGCCGATGGCTGGCGAAATAACAACATCCGGTTCCGTGTTTTCAAATTCGTCTGCAATCATTCTAGAAAATTCAGTTAAATATTTCGGGTGTTGTAATACTTTTGCACATTGAAAATAGGTTGAACTATGTCGCCTTGAAGTAAGTACAAAATGTCCGCTTAATAAAGCTTCGGTGGATTTAAATATATCAAAAATATGTTGTTTGTTAATCATTCAGTTTCACTCATAACTGAACGCATTTGGTTCACATATTTTTCAGCAGATGATCGAATTTCTTTCTCACTCATATCCCCGGCAAAACTGATACCTCGGGATATATTAATTAAGCCAACACCAGATTGATTTCCCATTTTTACTGAATGTTCCAAATCTCCTCCTTGTGCACCAACACCAGGAATGAGTAATGAAAGATCTGGCGAAATTTCTCGAACACGTGTCAATTCTTCTGGAGCAGTAGCTCCCACAACTAACCCAACATTATTAATATCATTTAAACCATTGGCCCATTGTGCAACTTTTTCAAAAAGGGGCTCTCCATGGTTTAAATTATTTTGAAAATCAGAAGCTGATTCATTGGACGTTCTACATAAAATGAAAACGCCTTTTTCAGGATCTTTTAGGAAGGGATCAATACTGTCCCGTCCCATATATGGACTTAAGGTTACACAATCAAATCCAAAATGTCCAAAAATACTTTTAGCATAATGTTCGGCTGTATTTCCTATATCTCCTCGTTTTGCATCAGCTATCTTAAAATGGTCATCTCCAATATACATGGCGGTTTCTTCTAGCCAAGCAAATCCCGCGGCGCCCCATCTTTCGAAAAACGCAAAATTTGGTTTATAGGCAACAGCTAAATCACGAGTAGCATCTATTACCTTGAAAGTGTGTTCTTTTAAATTACCCAAATTTGTAGAGCCAAATGATTCGGGACTCATATCCAAACCTACACATAACCAGGATTGCCGATCTTTGCATAGATCTTTTAGGGATGAATTAAAGCCAGCCATAGACTCGGAATTTACCTTGATAGTTCAAGTGCAAACAATTTGAATTCACATTAATTTTTTGCACTACTAATATGTCTAGTTTTTTATAAATGGTTTTCCATTTTATCCTCCGGTTTTTTGATGGACTTACATCTACTATCTTAGGTTCTCTATTCCTAAACTATGACCATGGATGAGTTCGAATTTCAAGCTGAATCAAATTCAAAAAGTACAATTATTGCTGCAAGCGGTCCTTTCCAAATTGAGCGAATGGAATGTGTAGGCGAAAATGATTATCCTTCACTTATCACAATTTCTGAATCTTTAGCAGATGAATATGGTCCTGCTGCAGTTTTAACACCTAATACCATCCAGAAATATTTTAACCGAAAAGGTTCATTGCCGTTTATCGCACGGTTTCGGGACAAAATTATCGGATATATTATTGGTGTACCTCTCGAAATGCTTAACACGGAGCCCTGGGCTCGACTTGATATAAATTTTGACCAATTCAACACATTATATACTTACGCATTTGTTGTCCAAAATCATTTTAAAGGGAATGGATATGCAAAAATGCTCAAACGTGTTTATCTCAATTGGGCGAAAAAGCAGGAAAATATTTTATATATCACAGGACATGTCGTTGAAGGAGTTTCATCCAAATTTACTGGGAATATCCGAATCATTGATCGGGTGGAGAATTGGCAAGGAACTGGGAAAATATTTGAATATTACCGACGTGATCTGGACCCTGAACGACTTTACGCACCCAAGACGGATCCCCCACTTACAACGCGTGTTTAACTTTTAGTCTTAAAGAACAGTCGGGATTTCAACCTTAATCTCTATTAGATCGCCTGCTTTTAAAAAGAATGAATCCATAGTTATTAATTTCAGATTGTACTCTTTTGCATGGGTCGCAATTAGGGAATCGGGAGTACTCATCGAAAATCCTTGTTTAAATAATTCATTTCGAATTTCTCCAGCACGACTAAAATCTGAATATTTTAAAGGAAGATAGGTTAATCCTGATAAAACAAGTTCCATTCTCGATTTATCTTTTTTGTGTCGGACACCCGAAATTAATTCAGTTAATATAATTCCATTATAATATACTCGTTTCTCCTTAATAGCATTTTCAACGGAATCATCATTAGAAAAATACTTCCCATTGAAGTAATCAATTAAGTAGGACGTGTCAAGTATTAGAGGGTTCATTCACGGAAGCTATTTCTATGATAGATTCTTCTTGGTCTCTCCAACGACGAACATCATCTGCTGTGATTGTTAAATCGCTTATGGAGCCTCGGGCATTTATAAATAAATTAACTTTTTCTGCATGAATTAATTCTCGCAATCCAGCTTCTATTACTGCTTTTTTTGTTTTAGTGCCCGTTAAGCGCAATGCTTCTTCTATTAAGGATTTATTTAAATCTAATGTAGTTCTCATACTTGAAACTATGCATATTCTATGCATATTGTCAATGCATACTTTTTTTATTCCTTATCAGGAAAAACTAAACTACCTACAACTAACCCCAAAACCGAAAGAGTGATTGCTGGTAAAACTTCATCCATTGTATTGTAAATCCCTTCAGGGATTATTGCTCGAATAAAATCCGCTTCTTTCCAAAGCAATGTTGTAATTGTTCCTGAAATGATTGAAATAATTGCACCCACTTTACTGGCTTTTTTCCAAAAAAGTGCCGCAACTAATACCGGTGTTATAGCAGCACCATAAATTGTGTAAGCATATAGTGCTTTTTCAAAAAACCCTGCAGAATTCGCAAATCCCAATGAAACAACATAAGCAATAATTCCTAGTGCCAAGACCATGAGACGACTCAATAAAACAATCTTCTTTTCATTCGCATCTTTGTCCACATATTGTAAATAAACATCTCGCATTAATGTAGTTGCTGGCACGAGCAAAAAGCTATCGGCAGTTGAAATGATAATTCCAACAATAGTCGTCATCATGATTGCACCTAAGAAAGGTGGCAAAATCTCCTTTGAAGCATAAATCAATACATGTTTTCCATTTTCTGCATCAAGGATCATGCTAGAACTCACCCACGCATTGGCCACAATTAATAATTCAATTAGCAATACAAAAATAACAAGATATGTCGTTGCTTTTTTGGCGCCTTCAGCATCTTTACTTGCAAAAAATCGTTGATACATATTGGCATCACCCAGAACCAATAAAAACGATGGAAGGCAAAAATTAATAATATCCATAGTGGAATATCGACCAAAGAATTCCATCTTTTCAGGATGTCCCATATTTGCAAATGCCACTTCCATTCCACTCCATCCACCAGCTTTCATCCAAAGAATTGGAAAGGCAATCATCAGAGAAATTGTCATTATAATTCCGTTTCCAACATCCGTATAAGCTACACTTACTAAACCTGCTAGCATCGTGTATGCGATAATAAATACCGCGGCAATTATGGTTCCAGTTTGAGCTGAAATTAATGGTTCGCCATTTGAATCTGTTAACACGTTCATCAACACAGCCCCACCTGCATTGAATTGGTAACTCACAATAACCATATACGCCATCACCAATGCGATGACTGACAATATTCTTGCTTCCGATCCATATCGGTCACCTAAAATTTCAGGGACAGTAAATTTCTCGAAAGACCTGACCTTCCCTGCGATTTTTGTCAATAGAAAGATACCAAGTACACCGCCAATGGGTAACATTAAAGCAGCCAATCCCATTTCGTAAGTTTTCCCTGCATTTCCCAAAATGGATCCTGTTCCAATCCACGTGGCAAGCATTGTCCCCACTAAAATCCAAGGCGTCAGTGACCGACCGGCTACAGCAAAATCAGCCTGAGTTTTAATTGTTGCAGATTTGTAAACCCCCAAAGCGATGAGGGTAAATAGATAAAGTGATATGACTGTTAAATGGAGCATTTATTAATAATAGATTTTTGGATTAGGGTTTAAACACGCTTTTAAATAGGTTAGATAATAACAGCAAGTGTAGCAAATATCACGTGATGCATCAATTCTTTCTTCAGAATTACCACATATCCTTTCAATAAAATTTGGAAATGATTGTGAATTAAGTGCCGGATAACAACATTTATCGCATGTATCATTTCTGTCACTCATAACATCCCCACAATTCAATAACCTTTAGATATATCCATCTCTAAATCTACTCATTATCCCACAAACAGAAAACCCATCTACTTCCCATTTTTTTTAATTTCTTATTTCGAAAGCTTTACTAGGTAGTTCAATAATTTATTCCAGCCTTTTTTCTCAAGCATTTTATTCATTTTAATAAAACCCTTCCCATAGTCTAGATCATCACTTTCGTACATAGAGTCCAGGAGATAATTTGATACGATTGAATTGTCTTTCTTTAATATTAATTGTGAACCAAGATTGCAAAACCCTTCTCTTAGATCTGATTCCAGGTCGTAATCATTCTGAAATAAGTAAACGTGGAGATATTCATGGGCAAGGACGGCCTTAAAAGCAAGCTCATGAAGATTGGATAATACATAAATATGAAATTCTTCTTTTATTTTCCTTCCGGCCAATGTGTTTACGTTATAATGGGTATAGCCCCGAACATTGCCCAGCCTTATAGTTGAAATATGATCTAATTCAGCCATGCTATTTACTATAGAGATGGGAATATTTGATGGAATGTTATTTATCCCGATATCGCTTAAAACACTTTTCACTTCTTTATCTATGTTAATTATCTGGCTCTGTTTAACTATAATTTTAGGATAGCATAGGCTGCAAATGTTTCTTTTTTTATCTATTGTGTAACCGCCCTTTGTGATTCTTTCACACATTAAGCGATTGCAATTATCACAGCTGGGAAACTCATCATTGTGCTTTTGATGATAAATATTTCCCCAATAATCCTTATTGTACTTTCCTTCAATGGGGTTCAAACAAGCGTCACATTTTTCTAAAATATTATTAACATAACAGGCCTTATGATATTTCTTATCATTATCGATATTGTAAGCATCTGAAATAGTATTCCCGCAATGGTCGCACCTTATTTGTACATACTTCTTATAGCAGCCAGCATGATAACTCTTGTCATTATAAATGCTGTAATGACCATCAATCTTTTTACTGCAGTGGCTACATTTCACCTGAATATGTGTTTGATAGCAAGATTTATGGTAGGTTTTTGTTTCAAAAATGATGTATCGACCATCTACCTTTTTATTACAATAACCACAGCTAGTTTGGCTTGGAAATGCTAGGCCTATGGTAACGATCAGGAATAGTAATGTTTTTGTTAACCGATTAATCATAACATAAATCTACCACAGGCATCTATGACAAAAAAAGGCTACCCTTTTTCATATTAATCTTTATCTAAAATACTCTAACTTCCCCACCATTATTTTATGAACTATGAAAAAAATACTCCTACTCAATATTCTACTTTGTTCCTTAATTTGGAACTGTGGTAACAAAACTATGGCCAAAGATTCCAAGCATCAAAATCGTCTCTCAAATTCTCAAAGCCCCTACTTGCTACAACACGCTTCCAATCCCGTGGACTGGTATCCCTGGAGTGATGAAGCATTTGAAAAAGCAAAAAAAGAGAATAAACCTATTTTCCTCTCCATAGGATATTCCACCTGTCATTGGTGCCACGTGATGGAGCATGAATCCTTTGAAGATTCCACCGTGGCAAAACTCATGAATGAAAATTTTGTAAACATAAAAGTGGATCGTGAAGAAATGCCGGAAGTGGATCACCTATATATGTCCGTTTGCCAAGCTATGACGGGTCGTGGCGGTTGGCCGCTTACGATTGTCATGACTCCAGATAAAAATCCTTTTTTCGCTGGAACATATTTCCCAAAAGAAGGACGGGGGAAACGGCCGGGAATGATGCAATTAATCCCTAGCCTAGCCAATGCTTGGAAAACCAAACAAGATGAAATTGTCAAAACAATAAACCGAGTCGAAACTTATTTAGTTCAAATTAACACAAGTTCCCAAGGTGAAGATTGGGATGAGACTATGATACGTGATGCTTTCAGTCAATACGCAAGTCAGTTTGATCCTGATTATGGCGGATTTGGGAAAGCACCAAAATTCCCGTCACCCCACAATTTGATCTTTTTATTACGGTATAGTAAACTTTTCGGTGATCAAATCGGAACACGTATGGTGAAAAAGACACTCCATCATATGCGACTCGGTGGCGTTTATGATCATATAGGCTTGGGGTTTCATCGGTATTCTACAGATCGTCAATGGTTTCTACCCCATTTTGAAAAAATGTTGTATGATCAAGCCATGATATCCATGGCATGCTTAGAGGCATTCCAGCTAACTGGTAATGAGGAATATGCACAAATAGCTCGCGAAATTTTTACCTACGTTCTTCGAGATATGACCGACAAAGATGGTGGTTTTTATTCCGCCGAAGATGCAGACAGCGAAGGTGAAGAAGGTATTTTTTATATTTGGACAGAAAAAGAGTTCGTGGAAATCCTGGGCGAAGAAAAAGGGAAAATGTTGGCAAAAATTTATGGATTCACTGAAATTGGGAATTTTCATGAAGAAGCAACTGGAGAAACTACTGGAAATAATATTCCACATTTCCCATATGATCATTCATCATTGGCAAGCAAAGTTGGTATGAATTTAGAAGTATTCAATTCCTTCATTGAATCAACTCGAGAACAATTATTCAACGTGAGAAAAAAACGAATTCACCCTTTAAAGGATGATAAAATTCTTACAGATTGGAATGGTCTCATGATTGCCGCATTATCTCATGGGGGACAAATTCTGGGAGACGACATTTTTATCGATGCTGCAAAAAATGCAGCCGACTTTGTGTTAACATCACTGAGAAATAAAAATGGAAGACTTATGAAACGATCTCGATTAGGGAAGGCTGGATTACCGCCCCATTTAGATGATTATTCCTTCATGGTTTTTGGACTCCTAAATTTATATGAAGCTACATTTGATGCAAAATATTTAGAATCAGCTTTAGCTTTAACAGAAATTATGGTAACAGATTTTGGAGATAAAAATGGTGCTTTTTTCATTGGAAGTAAAAATGCCGAAAAACTCATGGTTCGTGCCAAAGATAGTTATGATGGCGCAATTCCATCGGGAAATTCTGTGGCTGCTATGAACTTATTTAGATTGGGAAAGATTACAGGAAATCCAAAATGGACTGAACAAGCCAATAAAACATTGAAAGCTTTTACGAATCAAGCAAAACAATCTCCAACTGGATTTGCACATATGCTCACTGCATTTATGTTTGATCTGAAAGACCCAAAAGAAGTTGTTTTAGTTGGAGATTCCAACGATCCAAAAACTCAAAAAATGATCCGGGCACTCCGTGAAAATTATGTCCCAAATAAAGTGGTTTTATTTAAGGATATTTCAAAACCTGACGCATTATCAATCGTCGCTCCATGGACAGAAAATCATGTTATGATGGATGGAAAACCAACTTTTTATATTTGCGAAAATTTCGCATGTAAACAACCCACAACAAATCTTGATTTGGCTTTGAAGTATTTAAATGAGTAAAACTTTCTCAAAACAATTAGGATCCACCTTAGCTCATATTCAAGATCTTTTTGATACGGTTTTCCATGGGTTACTTAAATCGGGTAATAGAAAGAAAAAAAATAAAATTATGACAAATATTGAAGATGCCGGTGACGCATACTACGAAACCTATTCTGATATAAAAAAAGGAAATGATAAAAAATGAAAAAATTAGCACTACATTGGCAAATTATTATTGGTCTAGCCTTTGGTTTAGTTTACGGTATTGTTGCCGCAAGTAATGGATGGGGAGATTTTACAACTGATTGGGTTGCACCATTTGGCATCATTTTTATGAATTTATTGAAATTGATTGCAGTCCCTTTAGTTTTGGCTTCTTTGATTACCGGTGTAGCATCCTTGTCTGATTTAAAAAAATTGAGCCGTATTGGCGGCAAAACAATTGGGATTTATATTGGAACAACTGCCGTCGCTGTCACCATTGGATTAATCTCGGTTAATGTGCTTCAACCTGGAGATAAAGTCCCTGACCTCATGAAAGAGAAACTTCAGGAAACGTATGAAGCTGATGCATCTTCTCGTTTTGGGTCAGCAGAAAAAGTGAAAAACCGTGGCCCGCTTCAAGCAATCGTGGACATGGTTCCGAGTAATTTCTTTTCATCTGCTTCCAGTAACCGAAATATGCTTCAGGTTGTTTTTGCTGCAATTTTTATTGGGATTGGGTTAATTCAAATCCCGAAAGATAAAGGGAAACCGGTTCTAGACTTTTTTGAAGGCTTGAATGATGTGGTGATAAAATTGGTTGACCTTATCATGTTGATGGCCCCGGTAGGTGTGTTTGCGCTTATCGCCCAAACGATTAATAAAGTTGCGGGGAATGACTTGGCACAAGTTTTGGAATTACTTGGTGCTTTAGGATATTATATGGTTGCTGTTATTCTTGGGCTCCTTTTCCACGCTGTATTTACCTACACCGGTTTATTAAAAATATTGACAAAAATGCCGTTAAAGACATTTTATAGGGGGATTGCTCCGGCACAACTATTGGCATTTTCTACAAGTTCAAGTGGGGCAACTTTACCGGTTACTATGGAACGGTGCGAAGACGAATTGGGTGTATCAGAAGAAGTTTCATCTTTTGTTCTCCCACTCGGTGCAACAATTAATATGGATGGAACAGCATTGTATCAAGCTGTCGCTGCAGTTTTTATTGCACAAACACTTGGAATGGATCTGGGTATTGGTGCCCAACTCACGATTATTTTAACGGCAGTATTAGCATCTATTGGCACCGCTGCTGTTCCGGGCGCTGGAATCATCATGCTCGTTATAATTTTAGAAGCTGTTGGCGTTCCAACAGCAGGAATTGCTCTCATTCTTGGTGTGGACAGGATTCTTGATATGATGAGAACTGTTGTAAATGTGACAGGTGATGCTTCGGTTGCAGTCATTGTTGCAAATTCAGAAGGCCAATTAAATATTCCAAATAAATAAATTTTAGATTAACGTAACAATTCAAAAAAAGCGATTACTGATTAATAATAAATTGTTTCAAAATGGTTTACTTAAATAAAAATCAGATATAACTTCTAACAGATTTTTGAAAGTTTAACGGGTGGGTTCTGTATTTTTTTGGATCGATACTCAATATTGGGTGCTGAACTTCAATGTCAAAAAACAGGCCTTCTCCGCAATTGTGGGGTAAAGGAAGTTTGCTGTCATTGAGAGGCTCCCTCCGTTCAATAAACATAGAATGGTCCCAAAAAAACAATCTACCCGTTTCTTTTAATCTAAAGTCGATAAAATCTGATTTATCCTTGATTGACTTCCTCGAATTCTCAATTTAACCTTTGTTTCTTCGTATTCCCGTTTTAGAACTTCCACACCTTCCTGTGTTTGAGCAATCATTTTTCCTTGATCATAAGGAAACTCAAGATCAATCGTTTTAAAATTTTCTTCCATTTTTTCCAGAATTCTTGAGCGTAGTTCTGATAATCTCAAATGTTGCTGAGCAGAAATAGTGACAGAATCAGGAAACTCCCGCTGTCTTTTTTCAATTATATTTCCATCTGAAATCAAATCTACTTTATTCAATACGTGAATTTGTGGGATTTTATGTGCACCCATTTCTTTTAAAACTGATTCTATTGTTATGACATGATCTCCAATTTGTGGGGACGAAATATCCGAAACTACCACGATTAAATCCGCCTCCAAAACTTCTTTCAATGTACTCTTAAATGAAGCGACTAAATTGTGAGGTAATTTCCGGATGAATCCAACCGTATCACTCAATAAAATTTGATGAGACTCATCTAAATCCAATTGTCGAACCGTCGTGTCAAGCGTAGCAAATAATTGATCTCGAATATATACATCAGAGCCGGTTAAGGCTTTAAATACTGTTGATTTTCCTGCATTGGTATATCCAACCAACGAAACCCTAAATTCTGACTGTCTTCTTAAACTTTGTGTATCTCGTTCTTTTTCAATTCGGACTAAATCTTTCTTTAATCTAGAAATTCGAGTTCGAATGAGACGGCGGTCAATTTCAATCTGCGTTTCCCCCATTCCTGCACGAGTGCCAATTCCACCCATTTGTCTCTCAAGATGGGTCCATTGTCGCGTCAATCTTGGAAGTAAATATTCTAAATACGCTAAGTCAACCTGAGTTCGAGCTTCTTTTGTTCTGGCATGTTTTTGAAAAATGTCCAAAATAAGTCCACTCCTATCAAGTACCTTTACTTTTTTCGACATTTTATGATAATTCTTAATTTGGCCGGGACTTAATTCATCATCAAATAAAATGAGTGTTACACCCAATTCGTCTGCTTGGGTAAAAAGCTCTTCAGCCTTACCTTTTCCAATAAAAGTTGCTGGATTAACCTTTGACACTCGTTGAGTTATCCGTCCGAGAATCTCAGCCCCTGCCGTTTCAGCAAGTAATTCTAATTCATCTAAATGTTCATGGATAATTTCCTCTGTCATTCCAGATTGAATCACCCCAACTAATAACGCTTTTTCATGTCCAACATTATTATGATTGATCATGACTCACTTCCTTTCATTTTCACAGGGTTCGGGCGCCCTAAAATTGTTTCCGCAATTAGCAAGACCATGGCAATAGCTAAAAATATTTTCCAAAGCGATTTCCCCTGTCGTGTCTCCGAAAAAGTTTGTGAAAATCCATTTTCAAGTGTTAACCATTGAGTTTGCTTATTGGGAATTATATATTCAAAATCAGTTTGGTTCATTCTAGGTTTGAGCGTTTCAAATGAATGGAGACGTGTTGGAAAGGCTGTAAATAATTCACCATTTGAAAATACCTCATAAACGCCCAATTCATTTGTAAACGAAATTTGAATCCCTTCTCTATCATAATCAGGAACAATCATTTCTGTTCTTCCTGAAGGTGAAACAACTTCCCATTTGTTTCGAAGCATTTTTTCTTCAATCGAAATCCATTTGGGCGAATTTATTTCAACGGATGATGTATTAATTTCATCAGTGCCAGTTAAAACTAATAATCGATATATTAATGGAATTACCATTCCACGGATAGCAAGATCGTTCCAACGAAGATCCAACAATGTAGAAAAATAAAAAACGGTTCCACTTCCTTTGGAGAATTCCAATAATAATGGATCTCCATTATTTAAAGCCCAGTGGACTTTTTCTTTTATGGAATAATTTGTTTTCACATATTGGAATACTTCTGGCAATTCACTGTCCAGATTTCTCACTTGGAGATCTTGAAGCAAATCTGAATTTTCAACCATTATTTTAGTGGTAAAAAATCCCTGTCCAGCATTCATTAAATTATTAAAGTTTGGGAAACCAATCTTCGTATTAAGATCATTATGAAAGTCTTCAATTCCACCATTTCCTTGAAACCAAATAAGACCGCCACCTGAGCTCAGGTGATTCTCTAAATCCTCCACCGCTTCTTCCGAAATACTGGATGGATTATGAATCATAACAACATCAATATCATCCAAGAATAATCGATTTAATTCCGGTTGAACTCGAGTTTCAATTGATAAAAATTGATTTTGGGGATCAATAGCACGAAGGACCATTTCAAGCATGCTTGTTTCTTCAGAATTTCCTCCAATAATTCCACAGCGAATTCGCTCCATAATTGGCATGGACACATACCAAATATTATCTAAACTATAATCATCATTTGGGAGCTTAACCTGCCCTTGAACGATTCCCATTTTCGAAGGATAAGCTTGGAAAAGAAATTCCTTCTCTTTTCCCGGTTCAAATTCTGAAACAACCTGGCCGACTCGGTGATCATTTAATAGTAGTTCTAAAGGAATATTTGGTTTTTGTAGCTGTCCAGAATTCTCGACTCTCACATTCAATTTAACCAATTGGCTCATGGTTTTAATTCGATTCAAAGAAGAAACAGATTGAATGGCTAAATTATCAAAAATGCGTTGGGGTTGAATAAAATAGAATTTCCAATCTTCAAATTGAGAAATTCCGGAAAGGAAAAGAGAATCCGGTCCTTTCATAAAATCGCTAAATACAACGCATTCTTTAATGGGTTCAACGATAGATTTACTTTTTAAAATCTCATTTAGGTTTTTCCAAATATTATCGTGAGATACCATGGATGAAATTCCCTGAATAGATTTTATTAAGGCTGGATTATTCGATTTTCCATCAAAAATTATTTTGGGAGGACACGTTTGTAGAATAGAGATTTGAGTCTCTTCTTTAAATAAAGGTAGAATTTGTAAAACTTCACGTTTCGATTGTTCCAAAAATGTGAGATTATCTTGGACAACAGACATGCTTGCAGAATTATCCATAACAATTACAAGACGTGCATCTTGTTCTGCAGCCAACCATCCTGGCAACATTCCTTGTGTTACAGGTTGTGCCATCATCATCACCAAAAATGCTATAGCTACCATTCGAAGTAATAATAAAATAATTTGTTGAATTTTCATTTTTCGAATAGAACTGGTTTCCAATTGTTTAATAAATCGAACCGTACTGAATTCTACTTTTTTGATTCTAAATCGACTTAATAAATGAATAATGACTGGAATACTTAACGCACCTAAAAACCAAAGAATTGAAGGAGTTAAAACAGTCATAAAATCATCATGCCATACGTCATCGCTAATCCACCGGATAAAGGAATTGTTACATTATCATTGATTAAATTGGGTGCCAATTCAACAACCATGGCAACGCCTGAACCTAGAAGAATTATTTCTGTGGGAACCAATTGGTTTACATACAATGCGGCGGCGGTTGATGTTATAAATCCTGCCATCGTTCCAGATAAAGTTTTTTGTTTTATTTTTCCAATGGGGAATGACTTTCCAACGAGTGCTGCAAATGTATCACCAATAGTTAAAAAGAGTAAAGCAGGAACTGCAATATATATGGGAAATAGAAATATCGTCAAGACGGATCCAAAAAGAAGCCAAGTTGCTCCCGTCATTCCACCATCAAATTCATTTTTTCTCAACATAATATTAAAAAATCTTTCAAAAATCGTTTCAATCCAATTCCATTTTCTTCTACCGACTTCCACAAAAATTGAGACTAGGCAAAGACAGTTTAAAATGATAAGCATAGTGTATTTATCTTGAATCACCCACAGATATCCTAATGGAATAATAGAAGCAGAAAGATGAATTATTTTTCTAAATATTTCGTTAGATGGTACGAGATTCACTTGTCGATCAATTGGTTAAATATATCATGCATATCTAAAACGCTCACCGTTAAATCTATGGGCTCGGGCTCTTCTAAAACTGTTTCTGCTGCTATAGATTGATCTAAAACAGTATAAGGTATCAAATCTTCATTTTGCCGATAAAATATTTTCCCAAGGGGAAACCCAGTCTTTTCTAAATGTTCAATCGCTTTCTTTTTACTTAATCCAAATAAATTGGGTACTTGATGGAAGTTGGGCGGAACCCCTAAACTTATGGTTATATGAAGACCCATTCCCTTATTGAGTAAATCTCCACCTTTCGGATATTGCCAAGTGACATTTCCCGCTGGAACATCTGAATTATATTCGCTATACACAGTATCAATCTCTAAACCTGTTTGATTCAACATCAATTCTGCACTTCTTAAAGATCTACCAATTAAGTCAGGAATCTGAACCATTTTTTCCGGTTGAGCAATTTTCAACCGAACGGTTCTCCCTTCTTTCACACGTGTATTTGGGGACGGATATTGATCAACAATGGTTCCTGCTTCGTAAGAGCTCGAAAATAAAGTGTCAGAAACCAAGCTTTTATATCCATCTGATTTAAGAATTTTTTTCGCATGCGGAAGAGATTTTCCCTTAACATTCACCATATAACGGCCTTCCGACATACGAACATATTTTGGCATAACAATCATATTAAAAAGCAGAATCATTAGAAGAGTTAAACCTGCAAAAATAAAAATATAACTACTGATTTTTTGTATCATTTTCTTGTGATTTTTACGGCGAACATTCCATCAACGCCATGGATATGTGGAAAGGTTTGGAGACACCCATTATCATTCATCCATTCATCTGGGAGTGAAGATGTTTCAATGACCAACTGAAATTCAGGCTTTAACTTAAGAAACTGTTCCATCACCATCCAATTCTCTTCCGGCTCTAATGAACACGTTCCATACACCAAAGTTCCTCCCGGATTTAAAAAATCAGACATATGATTTAATATATGAAATTGAAGTTTTGCCATTTCTAAAATATGTTCAGGTTTTCTTCGCCAACGGATGTCAGGTTTTCTACTCAAAACCCCAGTTCCTGTACAGGGCGCATCAATTAAAATTTTATCAGATAGTGGAAAATCATCTTTTGTAGCATCTTTCACCTCCCAATGAATATTTTTTTTCCCATGGCGTTCAAAATCTTTTTTTCCTCTTTCCACTCTTGATGGGATAAGGTCATAAGCTAAAACTTTTCCCGATTCGCCGACTTTTTCAGCCAAAAATAGGGATTTAGTTCCCGGCGCTGCACAAACATCAATTACAGTTTCACCCTGTTTTGGGTCCAGAAATTCAACGATAGCTCCCGCGGCTGGATCTTGTATCGAGATTTGTCCTGACCTAAATAATTCAGTAAATAATATTTTCCCAGCTCCCGAATTAATTTTTAAAAAAGGAGCTGAAATTGGCGTCGATTCAATATCTAATTTATTCAGTTTATGATTGATTTCATCAAGGCTATTTTGACTTAAATCAACACGAATAAATGTTTTGGGAGATTGGCTCATCCGTTTTGCTAATTTAATAAATCCATTTTCACCGAATTGTTTTTTCCAACGATTTTGGATCCATTTCGGTAAAGAATGCCATTTCAGTTTTTTTTGAAACGGGACAGACCAATCAGAACTTTTCTCTTTTGTACGAATCAGATTCCTGAGTACTGCATTGGTCAACCCTGAAGCTTTTCTATTTAATAAGGCTTTTGTAAGATTAACTGAAGAGTCTACAGCTGCATATTCTGGAATATTTTCATCATATAAAATTTCATAAAAACCAACTCTTAATATGGATTTCAGTGTTGGATTGAGTCTCTCCATTTTTCGACCCGAAATTTCTTCAATTAATAAATCCAATCGATCTTTAAGTCTAATAATTTCATTTGTAAGAACCATCGCTCGGGATCGAGAAAGTATTTCAGGTTTTGTTTGAGCAAAAACCAATTGCCGAACTTGACTTAATTGCTCATTCTTCTGTTCAAATCGGTTTAAAATTTTAACAGCCAAATAACGTGCATCTTGTTTCATGAGCCTAAATAATTCCCTTTTTGAACTTCAAACCCTCTTAAAAAATCAACTGTTTTCATTTTCTGCTTTCCAGGGGCTTGAATTTCTATTAGACTTAAAGCACCCTCACCTGTTGCAACAGTAATTGCATGATCAATTTTAATTATTTCTCCTGGAATACCCGTTGAACTTTCCATTACTTTGGTTTTATAAATACGGATATTTTCACCATTCAATTGAGTTGACATACCGGGACGTGGCGAAAGTCCACGAATCCAATTATGGATTTTTTTTGCGGACCAAGTCCAGTCAATGACTGTCATTTCTTTTGATATTTTAGGAGCAGATGTTGCAAATTCATTATTTTGTGGTCTAGCTGATATTGTTGAATTTTCTAATCCATTGAGCGCATCAACCACTAAATCTGCACCAGCATTACATAATCTCATTCCCAAAATTAACATAGTGTCATTTGGCTCAATTCCCATTTCCATTTGAAGTAAAATATCACCCCTGTCCATTTTTGAAACAATTTGAAATACAGTAACACCTGTCTTTTCATCCCCATTCATTAAAGCCCATTGAATAGGACCAGCTCCCCGATATTTTGGCAATAAAGATGCGTGAAGATTTAGGGCGCCATATTTGGGAAGCTCAATTAAAGATTTTGGTAAAATTCGATAAGCAACGACAACAAATATATCTGGACGTAATTCAGTTAATTGATTAAAAAGCTTTTCTGATTTTAATGAATCAGCTTCAATCAGCAGTAAATTATTTTCTCTTGAAAACTGACCAACGGGTGAATGCTTTAACTGTCTTCCTCGTCCCATTGGTTTGGGTGTATTAGATACAACACCAACCAATTCATGATTAGATTTAATTAATGCTTTTAAAGTTGGAAGAGAAAATTCAGGATTTCCCATAAAAATAACGCGCATCAATTTTCTCCTGAACTATATTGGTATAAACGATTAAAGTACAAACCCCTTTTTACTCACTTTGGATTTTAGTCGCTTATTAGAATTTTCCGTAAGGTCTCGGAGCTCTTTTTTAAATTGAATTCGTTCAGCTTGACTCACACGGTCTACTATAAACTTCCCCTTTAAATGATCCATTTCATGTTGAATTGCACGAGATAATAATCCTGTAAATTCTTCTTCATGCCATATTTCGTCTAGAGATTGATATTTTAAGGTGACTCTTTCGGGTCTAAGTATATCGAGGGAAATTCCAGGTAAAGATAAACATCCTTCTTGGAAAAATTCTTCATCTCCATCTTTAGATAAAATTTCACCATTAATAAAAACATGAGACTCTTCTTCTTCGTCTGTGTGGGTTATATCAATAATAAACAAATTCAAATCCAATCCTACTTGATTGGCAGCTAAGCCAATACCATCTGCTTCATACATGGAATCAAACATATCATCTATTACATTTCCCAAATTCGAAAAATCAGATACTGAATCACATATTTTACGGAGGATCGGATCTCCATAATGAACGATATCCATTACAGCCATTAGGATTGTTCTAATTCCGTATCTTTTACTTGTTCAGCTAAACCAGTAATGGCAGTTTTATTAATTGTAATATTCGTATTGTTATCCACTTTTACTATGGCAATCCGACCTTTTTCTTTGAAACCTTGTATCGTTCCATAAATGCCGCCCATTGTGATGACTTTATCACTTTTTTTTAAGTCATCTCGCATGGTGTTTTTTTCTTTTTGGCGTTTGGTTTGGGGACGAATCATGAGAAAATAAATGATAAACATGATTAAGATGAAAGGCAAGAATGCGACGATTCCGCCTCCACCTTGGCCCGGTTGTGCTACTGCGTATAAAATATCCACTGTTTTTCCTTAATTAATTGGGACTGAAATTACCTTTTCTACCGGTAGAACCCAACGGGTTCAGTAATTTGATATTGTAAAATTTTCACCCCATATTTTAAAAGGAGTCATCCATGATAAAAAAGAATTATGTTCAATAATTTACTATTGTTTCTTTACTGTTCTGCCAAAACAGAGTTCTGGTTTTAGACGGTGATGGCGATTTCGTTCAAATAAACATTCCAGTGATTACCTTTCCAGATTTTACTGTTTAAGCTTGGGCCTATATGGATACATTGGTCAGAACGAAAATGAACAAAATGGTATTTATGATGAATATATAGACTGGATTGATATTGGAAGACATCGCTATCAAAATGATGATAAAGGTTTTTTTAATGGTAAAATCGATGAAGTACGGATTTGGAATTATCCAAAAAACCAAAATAAAATTGTAGATAATATGTTTACAATCCATTCTGGTGCTGAGACAGGACTCGTTGCTTTATGGAATTTTGATGAAGACAACTGAACTGATCTAAGCGGAAATGGATTTAATGGAATTTTTCAAGATGATGCATTTGCTGAAGTTGATAATTTATTAAAGTCGAATTTCAATAACCGTCCCATTTTCAGGAGATGATTCAATGACTTGGAGTTTTCCTGAATGTATCTCCTCGACGATGCGGCTTGACAGGGAGAGTCCTAATCCCCATCCTGTCTGTTTTGTGCTAAATCCGGGTCGAAATACATTCCGCCAATCTTTTTTGGGAATTCCTTTCCCATTGTCTTGGATTTGAATCTTTATTTCGTCTTTTTCTTTTCGAAGAGATACTGAAACCCACCCATCTTTTTTCTCAATAGCGTCAATACCATTTCGAATTATATTTTCAATAGACCATGCCAAAAGAGACCCATTTGCTTGAATTGAAATTCCGGGTTGAATATCATTGATAAGCTCAACTTTTTCCCCAAGGGTAGGCATCCGTTTCATGAGATAATTCACCACCCGTTCAACTCGTTCAGACAGGTCAAATTCTTCCATATTCGGTTTAGATCCCATTTTACTAAAACGACGTCCAATTTGTTCTAATCTCATTAGATCCGCTTCCATTTCAGGAATTATTTCTTTCGTCTTTTCTGGATGTTCCTTTAACCAATCTACCCATCCCATCAATGCAGAAACAGGTGTCCCCAATTGATGAGCAGTTTCACGAGCCATTCCAACCCAAATATGCCTTTTTTCATAATTACGAATAAAAGAAAATCCCGTAAATCCCAGAAATATAAATAATGTGATTGCAGCAATTTCGATATAAGTCCAATACTGCAATTTTTGAACAATAGACGAATCGCCATAATGCAAATACCCGAAAATTATTTCTCCCACAGAACTATCCTTATAAATCAAAGGAATGGATTGATTTAATTTATCCATTGCATTCATAAAGCCAATTCTGTCCGTTTTAGTATTAACAGATTCCGGCAAATTTTTCCACATTTGCGGGATATGATTTACATCTGTCTGTATGAGTGGGAATTTTACTTTCGTTATAATGTTTTCAAACACGAAATCCAAATTCGCATCATTATCATCTTGAACCACATTGGCAATTATTTCTGCATAGAGACGTACAATTTGGCGATTATCATTTCGCAAATCTGTTACAAGAGATTGAGTATAAGTCAGTAATGCAATAATGAGTGTTATTCCTAAAATGAATAACCCTGCTTTTATATTACCGGTATGACGATAAATTTTCATTCAATAATTGATTTATTTTTTGGATCTTTCCAGATGAGGAAGCCCAATCCAAACAAAATAATTAATAATGACGATCTAGACAAAATACGTGTTTTTTTCCAAGGCAAATCATCATATATAAATAAAATATCATTTTCACCTTTAGGAATTCGAATTGATCTTAAAATATGATTCGTTTGAAAAATAGAGGTCTCTTCACCATTAACAAATGCTTTCCATCCAGGTTTATAATACACTTCACTTAATACGAGTAGTCCACCTGTGACTGATGATGATGTTAATTCAATCTTATTTTCTACTCTTGATTTTACATGAACTGTTCCTGTTACTTTTATTGGAATTGACTCACCATCATAATCCACAACAATGGCAGAAATTGCTGGATCAAATCCAGTTAACAATGTATTCATTAAGGATTCTCGCTGAGTTTTTACAGAGTTCAAATTTCCAACAATCCAGGCTTTTGGTAAAACATTTTCATTACGGTACAATCCTAACTTTTGGTTAACAGGAACAAAATTAGGATTATTAATTTTTTTACGAGTTAATACATATTTCACATTTAGCATATTTAAAATATGAGGATGACTAAATCCTTTCGCATCCATGAGATCTTGATAATTCCTAAGTTTAATCGGTCGATATCCACCGATACTCTCCAAATTCCAATAACTGTATTTATTAGAATTCAATTCATCTGCAGGGAATATTCGAAAATGTTCCGTGTCTTGAAGTAAATAATCAACAGTAGACGATTTTTTAAATTTTAAATCCATATTTTTTGCAGGTTTTAAAATTAAAAACTCGTTACTCACAATCCAAATATCTAAAATAGCTACGCCAATTAAAAGTGTAAAAAACAGGTCTTTATTGATTTTTTTCTGAACAAAACCCCATATGAGCCCAACTGTACTGAGGCTAACTGCCAGGGCCAATAATAGTCCTTTTTGAAAAAGTTCTATCCTAACATTTTGAATTTGAGAAATAATGGTTGAATTATACCGAGTATCTTTTACAATGCTAAAATCGAAGAGTGACTCTCCAACAAATAAAAATAATATAGAAAATCCGGCAATTCCACCAGCTATATAAATTGATTTTTTAAAAGTGTCTTTTTCTTTACTTTTTTCCAAAAAAGAATCTAACCCTAACGCAGCCAAGGCTGGAATCGTCACCGCCAATAAAACGTAAATCATGGATGGAATTCTGAATTTGGAAAAGAATGGAAAAATGGAAAAGAACGGTTTATATAAAATAGGGAAAAATGATCCAAATCCTGTGATAAGAACTAAAAATGTTGTGCTCCATAAAAACCATTCTAATTTATTTGGTTTACGAAGAAGTGCGCCCAAAATTGCAAAAATAATAGCTACCAAACCAAGATAATGAGTTGATTGAGTGAAGGGCATAAATCCCCAATATGCGGCCGATTTTAAATCCCTAGTGGAAAAATTCTGCAATCCGTAATGGTACGGAAATATAAAAGAGATCGTTTCTTTAGGATGGAAAGACCATTGTGTTGCATAATTCCAATCTGTTCCGGATTCTGTTTGCCCTGTTTGATCAAGGATGGATTTTGCACCACGGTTTGAATGTTCCTGGAATTTATAAATATCGAGATAAGGATCCGATACCATCAAAAGAGCAAGAAATAATCCACCTAAAATACCGCTTAATTGTTTTCCGTGAAATTTAGGTGAAAATGCTTTCTCTTTTAGAGAATACCCAATTTCCCAAACCCAATAAAATCCTATAACCATCCAAGTATAATAAACAATTTGTGGATGATTCGACCATAAATGGAATGCTGATGCTATAGCAAGAAAAAGAATCGATTTCAGTGTTGGTTTCTTCATTAAATAAAATATTGCAGCAAGAACCCATGGAATATAAGCCATAGCAAAAATTTTATTTAAGTGCCCAGCATTAATAAGACCAAAGCTATAGGGTGTTAATCCGGAAATAAGGCTTCCAAATAGTGCTGAAAGATGTTGAACACCAATCAATCTCAATAAGACAAACATCCCTATTACTGATAAAGAAAGATAGAACCATACTTTCATTCCAGGGTTAAATAAAATCAAATTTCGAATGGTTTTGGTCGGATCTCCATTCATGAAAATATAACCACCATAAGAAGGCATTCCTGAAAATAAGTTCGGAAACCATTGTGACATATCATCATTATTTTCTGAATAATTGAGTTGCCATTGATTAATCGGGTGTCGCTCTAATTCATCATTTGTTGTAACAATTTCTCCAAAGAATATCATTTTATAAAGAAAAATAATTGGAACAATAGTCAGAATAAGGATAAAATATTTTTTCATAATTTGATCAATTTTTTATGTTATTTATGAGGAGTTTAACGCTACTTAGTTCTCTTTTTCCAATGATGTTAAATACAATTAATAAAATGGGATAAATAGGAATCATCAGAATTAGAGCAAGCACTTTCAAATTTGGATAATGAATTGTTAATTGATTCAAGCTCAAAAATAAAAAGAAAATAACAAAAAGAAGTTTCCAAATCCTTTTCCATTTCCAATTTATAAAAACTTCTTTTTGTGAAAGAATATAAATTACAAGTGTTAAGTAGAAAAAGGAAATTACAGTCGCCCAAGCTGCACCATTTGTCCCATATTTTGAAATCAATATCCAGTTCAAAACCAGATTAACAGCAATCCCAGATAAAGAAATAAAACCCAATTTTTTATTTTGATCCTTCAATGCTGCACCTGAAAGGAAAAACACACGAAACCCATTTAAAAAATATGCAAATAAAATGAATGGGATAAACTTTGCACCAGCTAGATAAGCATCAGTTGATGCAATTCCTAAAATGAATTCACCCATCTGAGAAATACCTAAAAATACAAGACCGCCTAAAATGCAAAAATAAAATAATGAGTCTCTTATAATATCTCTATTCTCCGATTTTTCAATATCCATTTTATACATCATGGGAAGCCAACTTCTTTGAACGGGAACAACCAAAGCCATTTGTAAAATCATCCCAATACGATAGGCTACACTATAAATTCCTATTTCTTCAGACGAAACGAATGAATTAAGAAAAAGCCGGTCTGATAAATTTAGAATTGGAAATACCAAAATGAGTGGAATAAGTGGAACTCCATATTTTGCCATTTGCAAATAATGGGGCACAGTGGGCCAAACGGTTGTTTCACGAATTAATGAATATAACACGAAAATAAACAATAAACCCAAGGTGATTGTTTTAGCCATGATTAGACCATCAAGCCCTCGATTGTCAACAACAACAAACCAAATTGTGAGTCCACATATACCTATCAATTGGAAAAGTGCAACTGAAATATATTTAATTGATTTCCGTTTGAATTGGAGGTAATACAGGAAATACCGGAATCCAAAGCTGAAAATGATATTTAGAAATACCAATTTGATTAAATATTCTTGTGAAATGTCTAATCCTATCATATCTGCAATCTCACCACTAAAAAGTGACATTATAATTAACAAAATACAGCTTAAAACAAGGGTGCCAAAAAACCCCGAAATAATGTATTTTTTTAAATCAGCTTGGGCAGATTTGGGTAAAAACCGCCAAAGTGAATATTGCATCCCAGAGCTTATTAAGGAGACTGTTAATAATTCCAATGTTTCAAGAAGCGCATAATACCCAACAGCCGAAATGGCTAAATGCCGAGTATAAATTGGAATTAGGAGAAAGGCGATGACCTTGGTGAGGAGATGACCGATACCGTAAACGATTGTATCAGATCCTAACAATTTTATTTGCGAGCGAATGGCCATATTTTATTTAGTTTCAGAAACTTTGTTGATGCGAAGTTTATTTGTGGCAAATGGCAATCTTGCGATCGTCCATGGGAGAATCAAGGAAATCAATTTTCCTAAATAACTTGTCGTGGTTCATTAAAATTCTCTCAATTGCCTTAGGGGTAAAAACAAAAGTTTGTTTCGCCGTATTTATCTCACTGACACCAATAAAAGGGAATTCATCCCAGGATCTCTCAAAACTTGAAACCGTTTTCTTAAACTTAATATCATTTATAGTGGGAAATTCAATAATCAGTTTTTCCCGAGCTAAATGGGATAGTTTTCGCAGCGCGCTCACAGGTTCCGGCAAGTGGTGAATTACGTTCAGGAATAATACAATGTCAAACTGCTCCTCGATAGTTTCAGTGAAAATATCGCCTAAGTGAAATTCCACATTACTGCCTTTGATGTCTTTGAGGATATTAGCGCCCTCGAATCTTTTTTTCTTTAAATCATAGCCAACAACTTTTTTGGCACCCAGTTTTTCAGCCTCAAAACACATATAGCCTAGAGCACACCCAATATCCAATAAAGATTTTCCATCCAGTGAATCGGGGAAAATAGTATCTCGTGTGTCACTGCGGTCTGCTCCTTTGGTATAAAAACCGTAGGGCAATTCTATCCGTTGGTATTCAAATACTTTTCTTTTTAGGATTTCTTTGATTTTTGCTTTTGAATATTTAGTTTTCTCCTGTTTGATCACGTTTAGCATTTCTGATTCGTTCTCAATCATTTTATATGTATCTGTCTCAGTATTAACCAAGGTAAATGGGATTCCATTGAGCTTCAATTCTTCGCACCACTGCTGGTACAATAATTCCAAATTAACCGAAGATATCATTTTGATCCATTTTGCTTTGGGATACAATTTTTGTTTTTTCAGCCCCTTAACTTCTACAAACTTCCTTTTTTTAATTCTTTTAAGTAATGTATCCCGAGAACAAACCAATACCACAGCTTTTATATCTGCCCGTGCCCGCTTGATGGATGTCCAACTCGGTATTTTTTCAAAGTCGAATTCGGTTTTTTTGCTACCATTCTGTGAAAATATACCTATCATTTTTTCCCAAAGTGTCTCCGATTGAAGCATGTTATAATGTAGAATTGTTTTGGGGTTCAAGACCTGATTGGATTGAAATGTGTGAGCCATAATTGTAGGTGTATTTTCAGGCAAGTTAGTGATTTCCTTGCATTTTTCACTCTGAATAAATGTGCTTTTCCCGGCTGAGGACGGCCCGCAGATGAGCCAAATCAATGAGATATTTTTATTGTCCATATTAATTTTTTACCTTGTGAATTAAATCCAGCCAATAATCAATGTCATGGCCTTTTTCCGTCTGCCAATGAAAAACACCGGAAGAATACATGTGTGTCAAAATGGGTTCATTTTCATGGAAGTATAATTCAAATTCACGAGCAATAGCTGCAAAATTATCACGACCAATTTCTAATAAATCTCTGCTGTAAGGTGTGTCAAAAACAATAGATTGAAAACCAGTTGATCGAAACAGTTCGATAATTTCCTTCCCTGTATCTGGTGAGGTTATGCCCGTGAGATTTTCCAACCATCCACAGAAGGTTCGTAAAAACCGAAAATGATCCAACCGATTTTTGCTAGCGATTCCGCCAAGACGAACGATTTTCCGGATAACACTGTTCCATAATCTGCCCAAGGTTGAAGAAAAAGGGTAGAATGTATTTCCAGAAACTTGGACAAGCGCAGTTTTAAAAAACATAAAAACCACACTGGGGTAATCATGAACCTTTCCCAACTTCCAAATAGGGTAGGGTGCACCCAAGACGGATTTTCCATTTTTTGATAATGGGTTTATACAAAAAGTATCCCAACCGGATTTAAACACATAAATATCAGGATCAACAATCAAGGTAAATTCTGTTTCAATATTTTTCAATCCAAGATCCAAGGCAGATGCATGTGATTTGGAACGCTGCCGAATTCTGCTGTCATTATTTACAATGGTTAAATCAACCACATCCTGTAAAGATTCCTTTAAACCTTTATCTTTCCCATTGGCATTGTCAACAATTAGGAATTGAATATTTTCAGGGTGATCTGCCTTTTCAACCAGATTTGTGAACAAGCGTTTCAAATGAAACGATGAATAGAAACTTACAGAAAGCACCGTAATTGATTTTGTATCTGGAGAAATCATTTGACTGCCAGCAATTTTTCTATTTTGAATTCTAAATCAGAAATATCATTGGGAATTTCAGCATCTTCTCCCGTCCCGCTGGTGCTGATCTTTTTATCTACAAAATGTTTTACAATAGTCGGATCGAAATTGGTTTCAAGGAAATCAAACATTTTTTCACAATGATCTTCAGGTGATTGTAAAATGCCTTCAAATGACATATAAAATGTGGGAAAATCATTGTGTTCACAAAAGTCCAACACTCGTTCTGTATAAGATTTCCATAAAGCCATCCCCTTTTCAAGAGGGAGATCATTTCTAGTTTTTAAAGATCTTGCAACGGCAATTGCACGCCGAGTCACAAAAATAATTTTGAGTTTATGAATCAAATTCAACTCAGTAAAAATGGTTACCCATTGAGAAATAGTTAAACAAGTTCGTGGGTCTTTCCATCCCCAATGTTCATATTTTGTATCATATTTTTGAACAATTTTCACCATGGAATTTTTGATTCTATCCGAGACTAACGGCTCTGGAATGTCTGATTCATAAGATTTAGCATCATATCCAACTTTGTTAAGAAGTCTATCATTAATAATACGAAAATCATAATTTTCATAAAACCCTTTTGGATTTTGGGGTAATGGTCGAGGCCAAAAACTTTGATAAGTCCCCATTATAACTTTATTTAAATGTAATATTCCTGCTACGGTCGATGTCCCACTTCTATGCATTCCTAAAACAATTGAAATCATTTATAGTAATTCCTTTTAAAACCAACCATTTCATCTTGTAAGAAAATGAATCGTCTGATAAAGGCCTGTATAAACCCAACTCCATATCCAATGATTTGGGCAGGAATTACAATGAGTAAATAGGGGAATATTTTTATATCTCTTTTTTTAACTGCTCCAAAAAAAGAGAGCAATCCTAATGGTAAAAAAAGAAGAAAAAATAACTGAGACATTGGGAAATTAAAGTAAAACGCAATTCCTAAAAATCCGAATCCAATCAATGTTGCCAGAGCAGGTAAAAAGTGAATCGGTTCCAGCATAGAGGAATCAATTTTTCCAAGATTAACTCGAGCAACGCCCCAATTGAAAACTTGTTTGAAAAATTGTTTTAATGATGTTCTCCGCCGATGGTAAACCACTGCATTCATCAAGAATTTTATCCGAGCACCCGATTTACGGATTCGGTTACTAAACTCAATATCCTGTCCGTGACGTAAACTTCCGAATCCTCCAACCTTTTCATAAATCTTTCTTTTAATAGCCATATTATGCGTTCTTGGGAAAAACGTTGCCATCATTTTTTCACTATGCCCTCGCATTCCACCCGTGGTAAAAAAGGATGTCATAGTAAAATCAATTGCTTTTTGAAGTGTGGTAAAATCATCCTTTCCACCATCTGGGCCCCCACAAGCATCAAACGTATTTTGTTGATATTCATTAACAATAATATTAATCCAATCTGGGTGCGCTTCACAATCTGAATCGATAAATAATATTAATTCTCCAATTGCATTCTCTAAACCATGATTCCGCGCTGCTCCAGGCCCCTGATTCTTCTGTGTAATGAATTTAATTTGAAAAGGGGATTCATCTTGCCACTTTTTCACCATGGATTCTGTCTCGTCAACTGACCCATCATCTGAAATAATGAATTCTACGAGCGACATATCGAAGGATTGTTCTTTCAGGGAATGATACAAATATTTGAGTTCATCAGCTCTGTTGAACGTGGGAGTAATAATGCTGATGAACGGTAGATGTCCGGTCATATTAAACTGGCTATTCGCCGCTAATTTTACGAATACGGTTTTCTTGGCCCTGTGTGGTTCTGGCCATCAATTCACCCAACAAACCAATGGAGAAGAATTGGATTCCAATCACAATGAGCATAATACCAAACATTAATAGTGCCATATGTTTAGAAAAAGGTTCTCCTAACGAATACTTATAATAAAGAACAACACATTCTACAATGAATCCAATATTTAAAAATCCGATTCCAAAAAATCCAAATAAGTGTAATGGTTGTTGTGTATATCGATTTAAAAATAATAGTGTAATTAAATCAAAAAAGCCGTGAAATATTCTGGAACCACCATACTTTGTTTCTCCAAATTGTCTTGCTCTATGATTCACAACAATTTCTGTTATTTTAAATTTCTGTTGTCCAGCCAAGGCAGGAATATATCTATGTCGTCCGCCATAGACTTCGATTGATTTTACGACCGTTTTCCGATATCCTTTTAAACCACAATTGAAATCGTGAATATGGACACCTGTCATGAGTCGTGTTACAAAATTAAATATTTTAGATGGAAGCCTTTTATTTAATGGATCTAATCTAGTTTTCTTCCATCCAGATACAAGGTCCCATCCTTCTTCCAATTTTGAAATTAAGTTTGGAATTTCTGCTGGATCATCCTGTAAATCTGCATCCATGGTAATAATATAATCACCATTTGCAGCTTTAAATCCTTCGGAAAGTGCTGCGGCTTTTCCATAATTCCGATAAAATTGAATTGATTTAAAATTGGGTTTTTGAGTTGATAAATCTGTAATCCATTCCGTTGATCCATCGGAAGATCCATCATCGATAAATAGGACTTCCCAAGTTTCATAGCTCGACAAAGCTTGCTCCAATTCTTCAACAAGATTTGGTAATGATTCATGCTCATTAAAAACTGGAATAATAACTGAAATGTTCATTTTTATATTTTTAATAATTCCCATGTTCTTTTCATATTAAGAATTTTTTGTGTTCGAGTGCGATTTTTTATCTGAATTTCCACGGATTGATTGGAAGTTTGATCCAAAAAAGTTGCACTCACGAGGACTTTCGACTCATGGGCTAAATCATTCTTTTTAAAACTCATTTGGATATGTTCACTTTTGCTAAAATTTTCACTCTCATTCATCGCATCATAATCTGGTTGGATTCCCCATAAAAATTTAGTGATATCTGAAGGCTCTACAATTTGCAAAAATGGAAAAAAATCAAGTATTTGATTATAAGTATATTGTTTATTTTCTATCAAATTCCAAGCAGCAACATTTTGTGGCGTAAGCCACATAAGTAATGCTTTACGTCCTAACGGATCTTTGAATTGAAAAAATGAACTATCATGTTGAGACATAAAGGTAAATGTCAATGCCCCTTTAATAGGCCCACGAGAATTAATTTTCCCGTTTCCTGTACAAGAAACATTTTCCGAAATTAAATCGTCATAGGATTTTTCTGGATCAGGGATAGAAATTTGTTTGACCGGTCCGGCACAACCAGCAATTAGGATCCAAAAAAGGAAAAATTGGCGATTCATTCAATCCTTAATTTCTGCTTGAATTACCTTGGAGATTTCTGGATTCGATTTTGCTTTTATTATTTCTTCCAAATGAGCCTGAATGGTGGGATTCCCATTATCGATACTTAAGGATTCCTTAATAACTTTTATCGCCTCATCAATTCGATCCATTTTGAAATATATCCATCCTAATGTGTCTAAATAAGGCGCAGATTTGGGCGATAAGCGTATGGAATTTTTTGATAATTCTAAAGCGAATTCCATATCTTCTCCACGCTCAACCAAACTGTAAGCATAATTATTGTAAGCTTGAGCATCGGTACTATCTGATGCGATTAATTCCATATATAATACGTCTGATTTTCCCCATTTATTTGTGGAGTCGTAAATCAGAGCAAGATTATGTTTTGTATTTCTGGATTCGGGGAATATTGTTAAAGCGAATCCAAGATGGATTTCGGCATTGTCATAATCTTTGGATTGGTAATAAGCTGTTCCCAAAAGGTACTGAACAGTAAAGTCTTTAGAAAATCGACCCACATGTGGTCTTAGAGCTAAAATAGCTTCTTCTGGCTTTTTTCCACTTAATGCCATAACAGCATGATTGATAAATCCACGTGGATCATCTGGAAAAATATCAATGATTCTTTGATTATATAAAATGGCTTTTTCATTATCTTCCTCATCCAAAAGGAGTGTAACCAATCTATGTAATACATTTATATTTACACTATCTTTTTCAAATGCCTCAAACATAATATTGAGCGCTTTTTCAGGATTTTTCAATTCTTCATAAAGAGCACTTTTCTGAATCAATATTTCTGATGTAGATCCTTGGATCTTTTCGATGCGATTCACAAATTCAAGCGCAACTTGATATTTTTGATTAAATAAACTTAAATCACGAATGGTTTCAAGAAATTTGAGACTTTCAGGATCTTCTTCCAATAAAAGAATACACACTTCTTCTGCTCGGTCAAAGCTATTGGTTGTCAGGGCAATTTGAAGCGCTTGCTCTAAAGCATTAATGGCTGAAGAGTTAACCCTATACCCTTCGATATAATAATCAATAGCAAGATCCCAATTCTTTTCAATTTGAGCTAAATCTGCCAGCGTGAATAAATATTCAATATTATCTGGAACTAATTTAACTAAGTCCTTATAAACTATTTCAGCGTCACCAAATTTTTTCTGGCTTAAATAAAGTTGCCCAATCATTTCCAATGCATCGGAATCTTCAGGGTCTAAATCTAAGGCAATTCTTAAATGATCTTCTGAACGATTTGATTTGCCTAAGCGGCGATATGCATCTGCAATAGAAACATGAATTGTTGATGCATTGGGATCAAAATTAATCGCATCTTGAAATTCGAGAACTGCTAAGGCATAGTTCCCTTGATTCATTAAAAATTCACCCTGCATAAAATGATGTAAAGCCATTTCTTTCTTCTGCTCAGAATTGGCTAAAATAACTGTTAACGCAAACAGAAAAATTAATATTTTTTTAATCACCGACGATTGTCGCATTTTCTTCATATCCGTGAATTAATATCCCATTTCCGCCTTTTTGCTTCGCGTCATACATAGCTTGATCTGAAAGCTTAATGAGTTCCTTCATATCTTCTGAATGGGTTGGGTATTCCGCCATTCCACCGGAAATAGTCATGGTCACTTCACTTCCATCCATGGAGAACGGATAATCTGCTATATTGTTCACAATTCTTTGAGCAACAACCATTGCCATTTTCGCAGTGGTATTAATAAGGATAATTGCAAATTCTTCTCCACCATACCGAGCAACAACATCAACGGTACGAACATTTTTAGACATGATTTTCGCAACGGTTTGAATGACATAATCTCCATACGGATGCCCCAAGGTATCATTAATTCTTTTGAATTTGTCTAAATCAAAGATTAACACGGCCATGTGATGTTGGAAACGTTTCGCCCGCTGAATTTCTTCTGCAAAGCGATCTTTATACGTTTGATGATTTAATAACTTAGATAGACCATCATGTGTTGCATTTTGATAAATCTTTTCATATTCAATTAACCAATAAAGTGACGAGCCAAGAACTCGTCCCAATAAATCAAGAGTTTTTTGATCGGAATCGGTATAGGGACGGCCCGTTAATCGTTCCATAAATAAAGAGCCTTTACTTTCACCAGCAATCAGAATGGGAACACCTAAAACCGACTTTATATCCGATTCAGGCTCAGATGAAGAGAATCTTGAAAAATTGGGATGAGACTCATGCCAATTTTGAGAAATGATCGTTTCACCATTTACAATTGGAATACCATGAAGAGATCCATTTACGGGAAATTCTGAATTCTTTAAAAACTCATCTTCCACTCCATCTACTAATTTGATAATGGCATTTGAGTCATTTTCAATTTGAAGGGAAACCGTTAATCTATCATAATGAAAAACGGTACGAATCAAATATTTAAATTGATCTAGAATTCGAGTTTCATCAGATTTAATATTTAGATTAGCGAGTAAATCAAGAATCCGTGCTTTATTATCTTCACCTATTATATGTTTTTCAAGCGTTTCTAAATTTTCAAGCCCATAAGAAATATATTTACCTAAGGACGTCAAAACAGATTTATCACTATCGGTAAGATCAGAGAAATGTCCAATTTTGGTTAGAACAAATCCTGCGGTTATTCCGTGTAAGGAAATGGGACTTCCTAGGACGCACTCGCTTCCTCGCCATGTTTTGGATTCAAACAAATCATTCCAAGCTTCGCCATTATCTTTTTGATACACTACCGAAGTCCCTTTTAAAAGTGTACCAATCATTGCATTGCTTACTTGAATTGAATTTAAAAAACTATCAGAATTAGAAATTTGAAGAGAGAAGACTTGGGATTCCGGGTCAATCATATAAACTGCCGATTCATATTTTGGATTTAATGCTTTAACAGTAGATAAAACTAACAGATTCAAATTCTCGTAAAGTGCTCCCGTGGTTTTTGAATCAGATCCAATTACATTCTCTGGCTCAGTCGGTTTTACGCCTATCTCCTGGTCTGGTGAAATAGAGAGCGAACCCAAAACTTCATTATACATTAGTAGCAAACCAATGATACCCGCAAGTAGTAAATATTTCAGGTAAATTGAAAGATTCGAAAGAGAATCCGGTAAAAATAAAAATATGAATAGGACTAGGCAGAATGCCGTTAAGGTCCTAGTAAAAGTTGGTAAATTATTTTTTAATGCCATAAAATAAAAATCCCCGTCGATTAAGTTAACAAAATTAGACGAGGATTAAAACCTGTTTGGTAAATTGATCAAAGATTAATCATTCACAAAATGCATTTGTTTTGAAAAATCCTTTTGACCCTTTTTCTGATTGTTCTCTAAGGAAGAATCCTCTTTAACATCAACTAAATCAGGTATTTTTTGAACCACATCATCTAAACCTGGATTTGATAAGGATGGCACTTGATCATTGGCGTAAAGTTGATTTTGGGATGAGGAATTTGTTTCATCCGGTGAAAATAGTTGAATGGATACAAAAACAAATGCGATGACCAATCCTGTCATCAAGGACGCATGGAGAGGTAAAAACCCAAAATAGGTCCGTTGAGATTCTTCTGGCTGAGGGAGTGTTGCAGCCCCTTTTTGAATCTTTGCAAGGAGACGAGTATTAAAATCAGACGAGGATGATACCTTTGGTAAGGATTTCATTTTTTCCTGATTAATTCGGACTGATTCTACAAGATCCTTAGCATCCGGATTATCTTCCAAATAAGATTCAAATAATTTCCGTTTGGAAATTGTTAATTCGTTTTCGATGTATTCTGAAATTAAATCTTCAAATTGATAGCGATTCATCGATAGTATATTCTCCTGTTTATCTTAAGTTTTTCAGTTCGGCTTGAAGTTGAAGCCGAGCTCGGTTAATTCTTGATTTGACTGTTCCAAGTGGAACACCCACAATACTACTAATATCATCATAAGAAAGTTCCTGAATATCTCTCAAAATAATGACTGTTTTAAAATGTTCTGGTAAATCTTGAATGGCTGCTTGAATCTGTTTTTCTGCAAATTCAGTTTGGACTTCCTGCCCAGTTTCGGGTTGAATTGCAGGAAGTTCATATTCCCGTTCGTCCCGTGTCATATGACTCAATAAAGTTGTTTTTCTTCTTTTTCGTTTTCTTAATTCTGTATTCGCCAAATTTCGTGCAATGGTATAAATCCAAGTTGAGAATTTTGCAATTTCACGGTAATAGTGTTTTTTAATGTACAATTTCAACATGGTATCCTGAACCACATCTTCTGCTTGTTCTCGATCACCTAGGAATTGAAAAACAAAATTAATTAACCTATCTCGGTACCGATTCACAAGTTCTATATAAGCTCGTTCATCACCGGCTTGGAACCGAGCAATCAATTGTTCATCCGTATAAACAAAAGGTGTCTTTTGCTTATCCAATGACATGTCCGATAAATTGGAGGAGTTCTGTCTCATCTGTACTATAAGTTGTTTTTTGTCTTTTATCAATTTGACCTAATAAATTTAAAGCTGATTCCAACTTTTCCTGTGAAAAGCCACTGGCATAATTTGAAATATTCTTTTTTACTGATGGTGGTAAAGGCATATAACCTTGGGGTTCTCGAAAAGTTCCATTTTTCATTTTAGCAAATAGCATTTCCTGAAAAAGAGTCGTTAAGGGGTAAATCAAAGCAATCATAGTATCGTTTGTTGTAATGATTGTTTTTCCGAGATAAATCGCTTTATCATAATTCTTTCCTCCAAGAGCTTGTAAAAATTCCCAACGTTGTCTCTCTCTTTTCCATCCTGAAAACAATTCAATATCATCTGATGAAATTGAATTTTGATCTCCTGCCCAAATACACACTTTTTCAATTTCATTATTTAAATGTGCTACGGAATCGCCAGCCATATCCACCATAATATTTACTACACTGGGATGGACCGACTTTCCTCGCTCTTTGAAAAAATAACTCGCCCATTTGTTTAGTTCCGTTGAGTAAGGAGTTTGCGTATTAATGGGACCAATGATTTTTTCCAAATTCTTTAAAAATGCCGTTTTATTCATCCAATCATCATTCACGAGAATCAAGACATGGTTTTCATTCGGTTTTTGACAATATGCCAAAAGGTCATCGCCGACTTTCCCTTTCAATTGTTGGGGATTTCTTAGAATAAATAATTTTTTACTTGCAAATAAATCACTCATAGTGAGTCGATCCATGATTTCTTTTCCTTTCATATCATCAGGAAGCATGAGGGTCTTTTCTTCGGGTAAATCACCAAAAAAGGATTCCGAAACCTTTTGAATAAAAAAGGATTGAAGAAACTGGTCACCACCCTTCAAATAATAGATCGGTAAAATGGAGCCATTTTTCAGATCATTAATTGCAGCTTTAATGATCATTTTGAGTCCAAATGCTCACACCATAAACAGCGATAAAAGCAAAAACAAAACTGGATAACCTTTCAGTAACAATTGCTTTTAATTCCGGAATATTGGCCCAAATAACCGTGGTTAAAAATCCAACAATTAAACCGGCAATTACGCCTTGTCGTGTGGTTTTTTTCCACCAAAGAGTCATGACCAACGCCGGGCCAAATGCAGACCCGAGTCCACTCCAAGCATAACTAACAACCCCGAATATTTTCTTTCCCTGGATTTCTGAAAATATGGCAATACCGTATGCAATAAGCCCCAAAACCACAATCATTATTCGACTCATTTTCACTAGAGATTTTTCGGATAATTGATTCCCTAAATATTGATGGTAAAAATCCTCTGTTACAGCTGATGTGGAAACCAATAATTGTGAATCTGCTGTGGACATCATAGCTGCAACTGCACCAGAAATAAAAAGTCCGGCTAAAATTGGGTGGAGCAATTTGCTGGCTAATAATGGCATCGCTTGCTCCGGATCAATGGTTAAGAAATATTCTGGACCAAAATAAAGTAATGCCACAAGTCCAATTAAAAATGCACCTGTAATTCCAGGTATTGCCCAGGCGATAGCAATTTTTCGCGCCACTTTTACATCTTTTGAGCTTCGAATTGCCATGTATCGAATCACCAAATGTGGTTGACCCAAATATCCTAAACCCCAACTTAATCCGCCTAATGTGGCTACAACTGCCGCCATCTTTTCTTTTCCACCAAAAAATGAACCATTATTATTGTGGAAAATTGAATCAGCCTTTGCCAATCCATCCGAAAGGGTCATGCCCGATTCACTCAATTCAATATATCCTGCAATGGGTAAAATAATCAAAGTCCCAATCATAAGAATCCCTTGGAGCAAATCTGTCCAAGCGACCGCATAGAAACCACCCATGAGAGTGTAAACAATAATGATGGCAGCACCAATAGATATCCCTGTAACGGGACCTAATTCAAAAAGTGAATTCAGGACTTTTCCGGAAGCATGGAATTGTGCAGAAACATAAAAAAGAAAGAAAAATGCGATAATGACTGAAGAAAATAATCGAATGATATTTGAGCGGTCATCGAATTTTCGATGGAGATATTGGGGAATGGTGAGAGAATCATATTTTTCTGTTTCTTCCCGAAGTTTTTCAGCAATCAAAAACCAGGAAGCAATAATGCCCAAAATAATGCCAACCACCGCCCAAGATTCACTTAATCCCACCGTGATAGCTGCACCGGGCAATGCCAATAATAGCCATGCAGATTCACCGGAAGCCCGTTCAGAAAATGCTGTGACCCAAGGCCCCAACTTTCTACCAGCCAACAAATAATCTTCTTGAGTTTTATTGAACTTGAATGTCCAAATACCAACTCCTAGAAGAAATGTCAAATACAAAATAAAAATTATGCCAATCATGTCCATTGAATAAGCCTTAAGCTAAAATTGTTAATGCTCCAACCACCAAACAATATATCCCAAAATAGTGGAATTTCCCTTGTTCTAGCCAGCCGAGAAGCCATTTAAGTGCCACAACACCCACGACAAATGAACTGGATATTCCCGCAATTGCCACTGAGATTGGCATCTGAAATCCACCACTCACATCTAGAGCAGTGAGAAGTCCCGCGCCTCCAATGGCTGGAATCGCCAATAAGAATGAAAATCGTGCCGCTTCTTTAGGAGATAGACCTAAAAATAATCCAGCACTAATTGTCATTCCACTTCGGGAGATTCCGGGAATTATAGCGATCGCTTGGGCACATCCAATTAAAATGGATGTAATAAAAGTATGCTCTTTATTTTGCCGTTTTGCAAAAGATGAACTATACAACACAATCCCCGTAAATATGAGAGCACTTCCTACGGCATTTATATTATCAAAAAGTGAATCCAAGAAATCTTTAAGTCCAAGCCCAACTCCAACTGCTGGAAGAGTTCCAATCAAAATAAATAAAATAAAAGTTTGTGTCTTTTTTGAATTAATTGACATTAATAATGATTTGATATCTTCAAAAAAGACCACCAACACACTGGCCAATGTGCCCAGATGGACGAGAATTTCAAACTCATTTCCCGGTTGTTCTATCCCAAGGATAGCTTGCCCCAAAACCAAATGTCCTGAACTGCTAATCGGTAAAAATTCTGTAAATCCTTGAACAATGCCAAGAATAGTTGCTTCAATGAGTGTCATATTTAGTTCTATATGTTGTTAAAATTTAGATAGTGGAGTCAATATATATGAGAAAGAATTTAAGTTGTAACCTAATAATCCTATCATTCTGCCAGCTTTTTTTCCGTTTCTACGATAAGAATGATATTTTTCATAATTACAATAAGTGCACTCATTTAGACTCAAAATATTTTGTTTCATAAATCCCAATTTTTTTAATTCAAATATGGCCATTTCCTGAAGATTAATTTGATATTTCCCAGCTTCTTTTTCTTCAACAAAACCAGACTCAAATTGATCGACCACGTCATCACTTACTTCAAAACAACATTTTTGAATTGAGGGGCCAATAAGGATATCATAATCCAATAAAGAAAAATCTTTTTCTTTTATCCGCTTTGCGGATTGAGCTAAAATTCCATTCACCAACCCGCGCCACCCCACATGAACTAACCCAAAAATAGACTCTGATTTATGGGAAAAATAAACGGGCATGCAATCAGCAACTTGAATAGAACAAACCATTTCAGGATTAGTTGAAAAAATACCATCCGTATCCAAAACGGTACCAGAACCTGAGATAAACTTAATATTTGTAGAATGAGTTTGTTTGGGAATAATTAAAGAATTTGGGTTAAAGCCAGATGCTATTGCTAAAGATTTTCTCCCCAAATCCCCTTCTGTAGAAAAAGATTTAAAAGAGAATATTGCTTTTATATTTTGGTTCGAAAAATGGTTTGATAAATCCACCCATTGAGATGAATTCATTAATTAAGTGGTGTTAAAATTTGCCCGTCATAAACACCAATTTTACTCAACTTATTTCCACCATACTCAATCACTTGAGTTGACCCATTTTCATTTTGATTTTTACCAAAAAATTTAATCGAAGTACTTTCCCCATTAAATCCGGGATGTTTTCTCAATTTTTTAATAAACATGCGTCTGTCAATTAATCCATTCCCAGAAATATTTTGAATGAACGCAGCATGATCTATAGCCAAATCATGATAATTTGTAAACGAACCCGACCTTCCGGAAATCATGGCAGAACTCACATCGGAAACAATTTTCATTCCATTAACATGAGGCCCAATGAGTTCCTGACTTAACACATCCATATCAAGCCAATTTTCGTTCCCAAATACCACCGTTTTCAAATTATACATTGGGAATTGAGTTCCAACATAGGTGAGTTCACCTTCTCTAATCGGAATATATATTGCATGGATTGTTTCCAGCGCAACTTTTGCCGAATCCTTTTTATCCATTTTTTCTTCTTCTTCCGGTAATTCGAAAAAGTCTGATACATCCACATTAAAAAGTGCATCTAAACTATCAATTGCCAAATTTAGCATCTGACTATCACTAGTATCTTCCGGAACTAAACTCCAAGCCGTTTTACGAATGGATTTGAATTGGCGTGAAATATTTTCCGGATTTTCGATATACCATTCCACATCAACAGGATCAATACCCAATTGATATAATTCAGAAATGAAAAAATCTGTTTTTCGTTTAGATTTTGAATCCGCTGGTGATAAAATAGCTATATTTTCAAATCCATATTCTTTCACCATAATTTGAGCAGTTCTTTGTGCAATTGTTTTTACGGAAGGTGAAAGGAAGAAAAGATGGTCGGCAAATTCGGGCAAGCCTATAGTGCCAAATTTCGGGACTAAAATTGGTATTGAACTGGGAAACCCACCAAGTGCTAAAATGTTCTTTTCTAAAATAGGTCCCAAAATGCCAATAATATCTCGTTGACTCTGAATAGATTTCACTGCATTTAAGACTGTAATACCATCGCCACGAGAATCATATATTTTAAATCGGATAGATGATTGTCCCGTATGCTTCGATAAATAAATGGCAAGACCTAATAAATAGGATTCACCTTTCTCTTTTTCAAAGCCCGAAAGAGGTAGAATTACAGCAAATGTAGTTTGAGATACAATTGACTGATTCGTTTCATCAATCAACCGGTAATATGGTTCAATAAAAACATCTGAAAGTAATTTTGGATTAATGCCTTCAAGTGCTGAGTTTAAATCAAATGCATCCCCTTCTTTCCAAGCAGTATATGCTCTTGAAAAGTTCAAAATGGATTTATTGATTTTATCCCTTTCTCTAAATAAGAAACCTTCAATTTTATCCGGCTTATTTCCATTTCCGATACAGCATAAAATTCGTTTATCCAACTCTACACCTTGCAACGAATCATTAATTTGGGGACGAATAGATAAATAATATTGAATTGCTCGAGTAAAGTTGCCACGAGACATTGAAATATCACCCAAAAAAGTTGAAACATGAATTTGGAATGGGGAATTCATGTATGTATTATAAAGCGATTTTCCAGATCGTAGAGCTTCTACCAATTTTCCCTGTCTATATTGGGATTTTGCTAAAAGAAGTTGGGCGGCAGGATCATTATAATTTTTTTCATTTTTCAGGATGGATTTAAAACCAGATTCTGCTAAACGAAATCGTCCATCTTTAAAATTGTGAACCGCAATATCAAATTTCTGGACATAGGACAAGGTATCAAATTCGTCCGCTTTAAGCAAATTAAGGATGATAATTAAAAAAATGAGTCTAGGAAATTGCATGATTTTTATGGAAATATTTCAATAGTTAAGTTAGGTCATCTTATTTACGGATGATAATAATGGTTTCAATCAATTTTGTCATTTCTGCATTTTTATTATGAATTCTATCTCAAATCTTCAACGATTTATAAACATCAAATTTCCATTTGAGAATTGATAATAAACCCTGTTTCCCATTTCCTTTCCATAAACCCATTGTTCCGCCACTCCATGACGACTAGATGTATGATTCAATTCATCCGGATTCCCAATCGAAAGTCGCACTTGTCTCTGAGACATTCCTAATTCAATTTTATTTTGTTTGATTTGGGTTAATCTATCTTTGCCCCATTCTTTCGGTAATGGATCTGTTGTGTAATAATGATCTTGAATTCCAACACGCCCTTCATCCCCATTAAACCGCACAAACCCATCTAATCCGTTTTTAGCTTGAATCTTTAACCAAATCGGATAATCATAATTCCTATTCTGAAATGGATGAATATCCATAACGGTTACAGCTTCGAATCGTTTAAAATCATAATCGGCAAAGGAATAAAAGCCCTTAAAATCTAAAGTATTATTTAACCAAATCGTTTGCCCAACCATGGATTTAGTTTCTTTCAAAAGATCATTAAATAGAATATAACTAGGAAATGTTGGCATTTCTTCATCGCTAAAATTGAATAACATTTTGTATCGCTGATCCTTTTCATCTTCAATCACCAAAAAATCATTCTCCCAAGTTTCATAGGTTCCAACAATTGTATAATCTCGATTTTTGAATTTATGATAGGGTCGGAATTTATTGGACCCTAATATTGACCAAACACGATTAAAACTTGCGGTTCTTTTATATTTATCATCCAAATCCACAAAAATGATCTTTTTCCCTGACCAAGAATTAGGCGTTACATAAATCTCCGGTGTTTGAAAAAAGGAACATCCCGATAAAATAAGAACTACCGTTAATGTATAAATTTTGTTAATCATTTCGTGAGTTAATTTGAACCTAATATTTTAAAAAGGAAACCAATCGAACTATAAGGTATTCCATTTACCAATTTAAAGGTTTCCCATTTTCCCATTCACCTTTAACTGTTTTACCATTAGACTCAGAGAATGTACCAAACCCTTCCATTTTTCCCTGTTTAAAATCACCCGAATAAATATTACCATTTTGATAAATGAAAGTTCCTTCACCATGAAAAGTATCATTAAAAAATTCACCTTCGTAAGAATTCCCATTTGAATATTTATATAATCCACTACCATTTTTTAGCCCATTAAGGAAACTGCCTTCATAAATATTCCCATTGGAATAGGTATAAATTCCCTGCCCCGACATTTCCCCTAGCTTCCAATCTCCCGAATAATTATTTCCGTTAGAATAGGTATTAATTCCCTGGCCATCTTTTAAATCACTTTTCCATTCACCAGAATATGTATCACCATTTGAATAAGTAAAGTCGCCCTTTCCATTTAATTGATCATTCTTAAAATTGCCCTCATATAATTCACCATTTGAATAGGTAAGTTTTCCCTTTCCATTCATTTTATCGTTTTGCCATTCTCCAGTATAAACATCTCCAATTGAGGAAGTAAAAATTCCCTTTCCTTCCATTTTCCCATCTAAAAAATCACCTTCATATTTATCGCCAAATGAAGATGTATAAATTCCCTTTCCATTTTTTTGATCTTCTACCCACTCTCCTTCATACGTAAAACCATTCGCTAAAGTCTTGAAAGTTCCATGACCACTTTTATAATTACTTTCCCATTCACCTTCATAATTATTTCCATTGGAATAGGTAAACGTTCCCTGCCCATGAATTTTATTTTTTTCCCAGTTTCCTGAATAATGATCCCCATTTAAATATTGAAATGATCCTATTCCTTTCATATCTCCATTTTTCCATTGACCCATATATTTTTCGCCATTGACGTAAGTAAGAGTCCCTTGGCCATTTTTCAAATTATTTTTCCATTCACCAGAATAAGAATTTCCATTTTTGTAATTGTATTGTCCAACGCCTTCCATTTTAGCATTTTTCCATTCTCCTTCATACTTTTCGCCGTTAGAAACAGTCAGAATTCCATGCCCATTTTTGGCATCATTTTCCCATTCACCATGATACTCATCACCATTTAAATAAGTAAATGATCCAAAACCATTCTTCTTATCGGCTAAAAAGTTCCCCGAATATGATTCACCATTTGAAGTGCTTAATATTCCAATACCCGATTTCTTACCCAACTCCCAATTGCCTTCATATTGGTATCCATTTTGATAATTATAATGACCCACTCCATCTTTTAAATTATTTTTCCATTGACCAATATACTTTTCACCATTTGAATAAATATAAGTCCCGTGCCCATCTTTTTGACCCTTTTTCCAAGCACCGTCATATTTATCTCCGCTTGCACTTGTAAACGTTCCTTTTCCTTGGATTTGATCCCTTTTCCAATCGCCATAATATCGGTCACCATTTACATAATTTATCGTTCCACGCCCCTCTCTTTTATCTTTTTCCCATTGACCTTTATATTTATCACCATTATTGTAATAATAGGTTCCTTGTCCATGTGCGTAATCCTTGAGCCAATTGCCTTCATAGCTATTCCCATCCATGCCGACAAAATTTCCCAGTCCATCTCTTTTATTATTTTCCCAATTCCCTTTATACGTGTCCCCATTGGTATAATTGAATGTACCTCTTCCATCTTTAACATTTTTTTTCCAATGACCTTCATAAGAATCACCATTGGAATATTCGAGTGTCCCTCTTCCATCAAAAAATCCCTTTATAAACTCTCCTGAATAGGTTCCCCCCTTTATATATGTAAAAATTCCCTGCCCAGTTCTTTCACCATTTTCCCATTCTCCACTATAAATATCGCCATTGATAAACATGTGTTTTCCACGCCCAGAAATCTTATTATTTAAAAATTCCCCTTCATACTTTTCACCGGTCTCATAATTTAATATTCCTAATCCTTCTCGCTTATCATTCTCCCAATTCCCGTGATATTCATTCCCATTTTGAAAAAAGTAAGACCCTTGTCCTTCGCGATTATCATTCGTCCAATTTCCAGAATATTTATCACCATTTAAAAAAATAAATGTCCCTTGTCCCATCATTTTATCATTCAGCCATTGCCCATCGTATTGATCGCCATTTTTAAAATCATAATGCCCCTGTCCCGTCATTCTATTTTCTTTATAATTCCCAAGATATTTATCACCATTTATAAAGGAAAAAATTCCGTTCCCATTCCTTTTGTCATCAGACCACTCCCCTTTAAAATGATCTCCATTACTGAATGTGTAGGATCCGTTTCCTTCCATTTTTCCATTTCGATATTCACCAATATATCTATCACCATTTTCAAAAATGAATGAACCTTGACCATGCCGATTATCATTTTTCCATTCCCCATTATATTGGCTTCCATCTTTGTATTTATAAACGCCTCTACCATTCATTTTTCCATTTTGATACTCGCCAATATAAAAATCACCAAAGGCGGAAATATAAGATCCTTGGCCATTCAATTTTCCATCAGAGAAATCCCCTTCAAAAATATGACCTTCTTTTAGGGAAAAAATCCCCTGTCCCATCATTTTATTATCTATCCATTTTCCTTCGTATTGATTTCCATTCCTAAATGAAAATGTTCCAGTTCCTTCCATTTCCCCATTAACGAATTCACCTTTATACGTATCCCCATTCACAAAATTAAAAATGCCAAGACCATTTTTTTTGCCATTTATCCATTCACCATCGTACTTCCCACCTTTAGAATAGGTAAAAATTCCTTGTCCGTTTTTTTGATCTTTTTCCCACTCGCCTTGATAAGTATTTCCATTGGGATAGGTTAAAGTACCGCGGCCATTTTTCATTCCATTCTTAAATCCACCTTTGTAAATATGACCGCCTTGATAAGAATAAGTTCCTTGCCCAGTTCTTTTCCCCTCTTTGAAATCTCCAGTGTACTTTTCTCCATCAGGATAGGTAAATGTTCCACGGCCATTCCTTCGACCATCTTTAAACATCCCTTTATAAGAATTGCCATTTTTAAATTTGTATAAGCCCATTCCAGCACTTACACCATTTTTCCATTCTCCAGTGTAAATGTTTCCATTTTTAAATTTATATGTACCCTGTCCATCCATATTGCCCTTTCGAAACAAGCCCAGATATTGATCGCCATTTTTATACGTAAAAGTTCCTAGACCATGTTTAAGACCGTTTAAAAACTTTCCTTCATACTTATTACCACTTTTGAAAGTAAAAACCCCTGTACCTTCCATTTGGTCTGCTTTCCATTCGCCGATATAAAAATTTCCCTTCGTATCTGTAAAAGATCCTTGCCCGACTTTTTTATCATTTTTCCAATCTCCATCATATTTTTCCCCAAATTGGTAGATATAAATGCCACGACCATTTTTTTTATCATTTTTCCATTCTCCAGTGTAAGTATTTCCAAAAGAATAGAAATAGGTTCCTTCACCATTTTTTTCACCTTCTTTCCATTCGCCTTCGTACTTTTCTCCACCGGCTACATGAAACGCACCCTGTCCTTGAAATAATCCATTTTTAAAATCACCAATATAAGTATCTCCATTTGGAAATGTGACTGATCCGGGTCCGTCTTTTATTTCTTCTGTTAAATTATCCTTTGGTTGTGATATTGCTTGCTTATCTTTCGTTTGGGTAAGCCCAAAAGATAATAGAAGAAGTGATAGTGTGAGTTCATTTTTCATAAGAGAGCCCATCAATTTACAAACAAAACTGACGATAAAAAGAAAACCCCGCAAATGCGGGGTCTTTCTTTAAGATTTTGATTTTTTGTATTTTTTCCAATGATCTTTGGGCTTTTTTTCGCCCATGATTGCGATTTCAACTTTTTTCATTATTTGAATAAGATTCATGATGAGCTCCTTTTTTTAAAACCATTAAAATGGTTTAATAGTTAGGGATTTCCTGTTAACCCATGACTTGAGTGATGGGTTTCTTAACCCAGGGAAGACCGGAACAAATTTAAGGGATTCTCAATTCATTATAGAAGATTAAAAGGATCATCGGATTTAATAAAGTCTCCATGAATTAAAATATCATCTTGATAATTTCCTTCCCAATAAATCTTTCCATTTTTATCATAATATGTATAGTCACCATTTAATTTACCCGCTTTGTAAAATCCAACACTATTTATTTCCCCAGTTTCAAAATAATGAATGAGTTGTCCTTCTAATATCCCATTTTTATAAATTTCTAACTTTTTTTTAGAGTAGATATTTTTGTTCCCAATTCCGTAATAAATAAAATCCCCATGTTTTTTCCCTTCACTATAATTCCCTACAGACCAAACAGACCCATCCATATTATAAAACGTAAAGATGCCATCCCATTTTCCATCTGTTATATTTCCTTTTAACCGTACTTCTCCCATTTCACGGTATTCGATATATTCCTGGCTGAAAACAAAGGAAAGAAAAATTAATATTGTGTAAAGTTTATTCATTCTAATCTCCGTTCGGAATGTTCATTATTCCTTTTTTGACCCATCTTCATTCCATGATTTTTCAGAAATTAATTCTCCATTTATGAAAGATACTTCACGATATTTTTGTCCATTTTGATACCAATATATTTCTAATCCATCTACTTTACCATCTTTATACGTTCCTTCTGAATTCTTCTGTCCATTATCATACCAACTCATCCAAGGCCCATTTCGTTTATGATTCGTGTAATTACTTTCAAAACTCTTTTCACCATTTTCTTTCCATGATGTATTTAATCCCTCTTTCAATCCATTCCGATATGTTCCTTCAAAATTCTTTTGTCCATTTTCATACCACCAAGTGATTAGTCCATCAATTTTACCATTTTTATATGGAACTTCAGATCTCTTTTGTCCATTTTCATACCATTTCGATTCTGTCTTATGAATCATTTTCCCATCTTCGATCGTTCCTTCACTTTTTATTTTCTGATCATCATATAAGGAAAATACTTTTCCAGAATAAAGCTCATGTGTGTCCTTTGTATAAAAAACATTTTCTCTTTCAATAAGATTGATTTCAAAATTGATTCCATCCTGACTGAAAGAAAAAGAAATAATGCATAATAATACAGTTAATAATCTTTTCATAATAAACTCCGTTGCTTTTCAAATTTAAGAGATTTAATATGGTTACAGACAGAAATAAAAAAGGTTCCAGTTATATAATAATTCTGGTGAATTATTTCAATCACAAGCACTCGTATCCTGTTCTCCCACATAATCTTCAATACAAGATGGATATGGGGGACAGAGTTGGTTGTTGTAGATGTAAGAATAACCAAAACTAATCCATTCTGAAGACCAATTAAGATTAGTTAAACTACAAATACTTTCTGGTATCTCTCCTGTGAGTTGATTATTGTATAACAACAACGTAGACAGATTTGTCAGATTCCCTATCTCTGGGATGATTGAACCTATGAGTTGGTTATCTCCTAAATTCAAATATGTCAGATTCGTCAGATTACCTATCTCAGATGGGATGGAACCTGTGAGTTGATTATTGTATAACAACAACGTAGACAGATTTGTCAGATCCCCTATCTCTGGTGGATCATTTACATCTTTTCCAAATAAAGGTTTGATTACCTTTTTCAATTTTATTCTTTTCTCTTCTAACTTTTCTGATTGTCCATCTTCACCAGTTAGTTTTGGAGCTTTTACCTTTTTTTGAGAAATATCTTTATTGTTTTTATTCATTTGTAAAATATAATGTGAATTTGACTAGCCCCACCTTATTGTAAATCACTCCACCGTTACAGACTTGGGTATTCCAACCCCAACCCCATTTTTGACATTTGTTTATCGTCATAGAACACACCAGTTTGTTTATCGTAGAAAGTTATCGGAATCACATCAGAATCTACACAACCTAATTTCAAAATTGAAGTCTGATGGATTGGGTTATCGAAGGATTTCAAAAGAATTAAACAGACAAGGAATTAAGAGTCAAAATGGTAAAACATTCTACCCATCTTTAGTATCAAACATTTGGAGAATGATAGAAACCAAATAAATGATTTTGAATCAACCCATCATAGAAGAGTATAGAAATTTTGATATAGAATTTGTTGGTTAAAAAAATTTAGGATTAAGGTTGAAC
>Ga0209044_1000246_pt1 | contig 48964 bp, 40 predicted proteins | sample SaaInlV_130m_DNA_FD_184655 | JGI IMG/M metagenome (GOLD analysis project Ga0209044, IMG submission 184655) | Marine microbial communities from expanding oxygen minimum zones in the Saanich Inlet - SI037_S4LV_130m_DNA (SPAdes) (version 2) | ecosystem: Environmental > Aquatic > Marine > Intertidal... | reverse complement strand
TGCATTATTGGAACTGAATGTTCAGTTCGAGTGACGATGAGGACTGGTGAACAACCTGCTTTTACTAATTTTTGATAGGCAATTCCAACTAAGGTTGAGTCACCGACTTCAACTAATGATTTCGGTTGCCCAAGTCGCTGACTGGCTCCCGCGGCAAGAATCACAGCGGGGCAAAGTTTGGCCATATTCCCAATTCAAAGTCACAGGTTTTGTTCTTTGCTCTTGATATATACTCGATTTGCTCGGTGCGTATGTCGAAAGGAAATTACCGTATGTCAGAGCCCGAACTACGTTCTGTTGGGATGTTGCAGTCGGTTGTAAAAGAAAATTCAAATGTCGAAATTGTAATTTTGACCCATGAGTACATCAAAGTTCGAGTTCAAGGTGAGTCAAACAGATGGTACCAAATCGAATCTCGATACCAAGGTGAGGACATTGATATCTTTATTTCCCAACAACCAGAATGGTCACTTTCGGTAACAGCTGCAAGGTGGCAAAACGATGTTATTTCTGAGAACAAGTATTCTGTAGACCTTTGTTTACACCCCAAAAATCAGCAATTGCCAATCGGTGACCGAATCGTTTCGCTTGTATTAGCATTGTACAATGATATCAAAACTGCACTGGAAATTCCTATGCTTGCTCAATTCATCGTCTGTAAACGTGAGATGCTGAAAGAGATTGTTATCTTTCAAGACACCATGATTGTCACTCAAGAAATGGTCATGGAAGACCATTGGCCTTTCGAAGAGGATATAGATGAACAAGAAGAGACGGATGATGAGGAAGAAATGGAGATGTATGAGGCCTTTGAAAGAGATATCTTTGGTGTTTCATCCAACGAAATGGCAGCCCTTCATAAATCATGGGAGGACGAAATTATTGAGATTAGTGAATCGCAAAAGCGAGAAATCGAAGATGATTTTGAAAGGCAAGAACGAGAGAAACAGGAAGTTATCGATTTCTGGGAAGGAATGTCCGATAAACTGCTTGATAAGTAATTACAAATCCTTGGTAATCTCTCGCCCAATTATCATTCGCTGAACTTGTGAAGACCCTTCATAGATTTGCATGACCTTTGCTGCTCGCATTAGGCGGGCGACTGGATACTCTTCGGAATAGCCATATCCACCATAGACTTGCACAGCATCGGTAGAAACTTCCATGGCAGTATCTGCAGCAAATCTCTTTGCATGGGCTGCGGATTCAGTATTTTGAAGACCTGCATCTGAATCTGCTGCTGACCTCCATGTCAGCAATCTTGAAGCTTCGATTTTAGTTTTCATATCAGCCAACATAAATTGGATGGCTTGATGACGATGAAGGGGTTTTCCAAAAGTTGACCTCTCGCCAGAATATTGTAGCGCGTGCTCGTAGGCTGCACGAGCAAGTCCCGTTGCATGCGCAGCAATGTTAGGCCGGCTCATGTCGAAGGCTTTCATAGCGTTCATCCACCCGCCGGATTCTGAACCGCCGATCAATTGGTCTGCAGAAACACGAACATCGTCAAACTGAATTGAACGGGTATCAGAACAACGTTGTCCCATATTGGTTTCCTTCTTACCAAGTGAGAAACCTTCAGCATCTTTCTCGACAATGAAACCTGACATACCTTTGTATCCAGCATCCACATCTGTTTTTGCTAAAACAAAGAAGAAATCAGCATATCCTGCTCCAGTAATCCACATTTTGGAGCCATTGATGATATATTCATCTCCATCACGGATTGCGCTTGTTTTACACGCTGCAACATCAGAACCAGCACCTGGCTCGGTTACGGCATAAGAAGCCAATGCCCCGTCTTCTGCGACCATTCGGAGCCATTTCTGCTTTTGTTCCTCGGTTGCGCCAGTGATAATTGGAGCACATGCAAGTGAAGTTGCATACGCAGCAGTTGCAAAACCTGGGTCTCCCCAAGCCAATTCTTCATTGACAAGTACTTCTTCCATTGAACCTAGGCCCGGACCTCCATAGTCCTCAGAAATATGAAGATTAAGCAATCCCATTTCATGGGCTGCTCGTATTGCTTCTTTGGGATAAACTGATTCTGTATCCCAGTGTTCAGCATTTGGTCGAATTTCATCAACTGCAAATTCATGGGCAAGTTCCCTCAACATCTCCTGCATTTCGTCGAGTTGGAAGTTCACCATGAAGAAGGCGAAGAAGTCGCCCCTTATCTCTTCATTGTTCTTAGAAGGTCAACCATGAACGATTGTATGCCTCAAGTAGCAGAATGAAGATGATGTATAAGAGAATCAATGTATATCCCTCCCATTTCTTGAATTCATATGAGGTTCTCATCATCAATAAGGCCACAAAGCATCCTAGAATAGTAAATGGAATGATGATGTAAACAATCAGTTCATACCCTGCATCTGATATAGCCAGGGGATGGACTAATCCTGCCAAACCAATAGAAAGTAAAGGGTCGGTGATATTGGAACCAATTAGTGTTCCAATGGCAACGCCTTGGCTGCGTTTTGCCGCCATCAAGGCGATAGTGAGCTCCGGTAAAGAAGTTCCAATACCAGAAACTGTTGTTCCAACAATAGCATGAGGAACATTAAGTTCAATCGCAATAATTCGTGCATATTCAACCAAATGGTGGGCTGCAAAAACAGCAAATGCAAGCCCGAATACAACCATAATGATATACGCTGCAACGCTCCAACTAGAGCCGCGAACACCAACTTCTTCTTCGGGATCTTCTTCCTGCTGTATGACCTTTCGGTGCATCAATAACCAAGAGATATAGACGATATACAAAGTCACTAAGATTCCGGATTCCCAGCGTTGTAATGTGTGTTCAGTGAGCAAGAAAAATGTTAGAATGAGAACGGATAGTAGCATAATAAGACCATCGCGCTTCAACCATGATTCTCGTATTTTGAGACCCTTGTTGACCACGACGATACCTAAAATTAGGGTGATTTGAACAAAGATTGAACCAAGAATCCCCCCGATTGCAAAATCAGCCACTTCAGGCTTCAATGCCACATCTGCGGCAGCGGTGGTCGTAACCAAAATTTCAGGTAATGAAGTTCCAATGGATACTATTGTCAATCCAATGACGACTTCTGGTAAACCACCTCGCCGAGCAAGTCCCTTTGCCCCTTCAATGAAAAAATCAGCAGAATAAATCAGTAGCCCAAGGGCTAAACAAGCGATAATGAAAGTAATGGCAAAACTATCATATCCCGCTTCTGAGGAAAGAAAACGAACCGCAATAATTCCAAGGAACAAAGACCCGGTGGTTACAAGTGTTTGAAAATGGAGAAGTTGAGCGATTCCCATCACTTTTTCCTCGGACCCCATGGGATTAACCAACAATTGTTCCTTATTCATGCTTACCTCTTACTTCTCAATGAGAGTGTGTGTTTCGCAAAGAACATAACACGATGGCGAAACGACGAATCATGTGGCGGAGAGGGATGGCCGAATTCTTCGGAACTGCCCTCTTGGTCGGTGTAGGTTGTGGCAGTATCGCCTTGGGTGCATCAGACATTGTTGTTTCAATATCATTTGGAATTGCTGTGACGGTTGCCATCTTGATATTTCACCCAATAAGTGGAGCACATATCAATCCAGCCGTTTCTCTTGCCTTTTTCAGGAGTGGACACCTTGAAAAAGAGGCTTTAATTCCTTATATTATTGCTCAAATAAGTGGGGCAACAGTTGCAGCATATATCCTTCACGGCGTTGGACCAACTCAAATTATTGAAGATGTTTCATTACCCGCGGCTGGACTCATTGAGATATTCATAACTTTTTCACTTATGGCAAGTATATATTGGATTGTATTGCGTTCTCAAACGCATATCTCTATTGCTGTTTTTGTCGGTTTTGTTGTTGCACTTCTGGCATTTTTGTTTGGACCTATTACCGGTGCATCAATGAATCCTGCTCGAACATTTGGCCCCAATTTAATCTCTGGAGAGGTTGCAAGTATTCCGTTCTATAGTTTTACCACTGCATTTGGTGCTTGCATTGCAGCAGAAATTTTTGTTCGAATGAAACTTGGAAATACCAATGATAAGTCTCAAGATTGAACTGTTAGGCGCAAAACTTTGACAACGTGTTCAAGTGATGGAATTGTGAAATTTTCAAGTGGTGGCGAAAATGGAACAGGAGTGTCCAAAGCACCGATGACAAGTGGTGCTGCTTCAAGTGAATAGAAGGTTGATTCCAAAATCCGACTTTGAATACTATGGCCTAATCCACCACACCATTGTCCTTCTTGTAAGATTACCAAACGACCAGTTCGCTGAACCGATTCAATGCAGGTTTGAGCGTCAAATGGAAGCAATGTTCGCAGATCTACTATTTCGACTTCAATATCTTCAGAGACAAGTTGTTCAGCAGCCTGTTGGGCGACATGAAGCATTGAGCCCCATGTCACCAAAGTCACATCACGACCTCCGCGCACTACAGCTGCCTTTCCTAGTTTGTACCGTTCACCATTGGCAATGGCTTGCTTGACTGATTCAGTATCAACCACTTGGTTGATGTTTTGGCCCCAACCGGTCAATCCTCCACGCAGGCCATACAAACCAATGTGCTCTAAAAATAAGACAGGGTCATTCAATTCTGCACCTTCCATCATGAGGTCGTAGGCATCTTGAGGTGTGCCTGCGGCTACAACGACCAATCCGGGGTCATTAGCAAACCAGGATTCAATCATGTTTGCATGGAACGGACCTGAGCGGGTATGTCCACCTAATGGAATACGAACTGTCATTGGGCAATCAGCACCCCAGCGCCAACGAAGCATCGCAGCATTATTGACTAAAGCATTGAATCCAAGTGCAGCAAATCCGCCAAATTGAATCTCTACCATTGGGCGCATTCCTGAAAGAGCAGTACCAACGCCTGTGTGAACGATTGCTGCTTCACATAATGGCATATCAATGAGTTTGTCAGAATGTCCTGCATTCTTTAATGCCATATTCATCCCAAAGGCACCTGCTACTTCCATGTCTTCACCAATAAAAATACAATCATCTCCATGACGTGTTGCGATATCTACCATCGCTTGTTGTATTGCACGAGCATATGTCCATCCACCTTTTTCGGCATAAGTGAGGATTGATTCACCGACCTCGAGCAAAGAATCGAACACTTCTACTTCTTGGCTTCGTGACAAACGTGTTAATCGTTGTTCATGGGTTTCTGCATCGTTCAGTAGTGTCACCCCTTTGGTCACGGTTTCAGGTTCCGGCCATGCCATCTGCTCAATTGCTTCTCGAGCAGTTTCGATGTCCTGTTGCTCTTGAGCCTCCATTTCAAGTAGTGATGTTTCTTCAAGGCCTAGGTCCAGAAGCAATTGACGGTGAGTTGGCAAAGGGTCTTTTGCTTCCCAGTATGCAAGTAAATCCCGATCTACATATCCTGGAGGAGTTCCGGATTCATTTCCAAGATACAAGTCATCGTGATGGTGTGCATGGCCACATCCACGCATCGTTTCAACATGGATGAGTGTTGGCCCACCTCCGTTCAAAGAAAATTCTCGAGCGCAAGCGGTACTTGCATACCATGCAGCAGGGTCAGAGCCATCGATGGTCCAAGCAGGAAAACCCATTGCATCGGCTTTATCAGCCCAAACCTCAACACCAGATTGTTTAGTTGGTGAGGTATCTAAAGCGATTTGATTGTTTTGAAGAATGTAGGTAATAGGAAGGCCACGTGCTCCTGCAAGATTCATCGCTTCCCAAAATTCACCTGAGGATGAGGAGCCTTCGCCAATACAAGCAACTTGGAATCGGCTGAGTTTTTGTCTCCATGCAGCAAAAGCAAGGCCTGTCATGGTTACACTGGCAATTGGTAGAGGTGCGGTTGGTGGTAAAACACCTACATGCCATGCTCCAACGTGGAGGTCACGGCCACCTGCATCTTCCCAGCCCCCGTTTTGATTCGAACCGACTTTTCCTAAATTTGCAGCCATGACATCCAAGGGAGTATCTCCCATGGCCAATCCAAGACCAATATCTCGAATCATTGGAGCCACAAGGTCTCCATCGTAGCCTTTTCCGGGTCGGGCATCACGAGGTGTATCAGGTTGACGTTTGAGGGCTGTTGCAACTGCAACAACGCCTTCTTGCCATGTTGAACGAAAACCTTTGCCTCCAAAAGAAGAACCATCTGGAGTCTCAATTCCCTCCGAAAAAATCGATTTCAATTCGGTATCCAACATCCGAGTACGCGTCATCATTGTTTGCCATTCGATGCGTTGCTCCATCGTTACCGACATATAGTGGGCTAATCGACGGAATACAAGACGTAAATCAAGTAAAAAATGTTGAGACCTGCGATCTAAAAAATCTTTCAAAGTTCGACGTGGAATCACTTCGACATCTGAATCATCCTTCATCTTAGCATCGACTTGAGCAATCAAACCTCGTTTGACTGCTTCGACAAATCTTTGACTGAACTGATGCCACGAAGGGCCTTCGAATTGTTTTGATTCATTCTCAATCAAAACATCCCAAACGTTGGCAACAAGAAAAAGGTGGCCGTCGTGTCTCTGCGTAATATAACGCAAAATTTCTCTTCGCGCAGCATCGGCAAGAAGAGGTTGAGAGAATACCAGTGACTCTTTTGGAGTCCAATCAGTTCCATGGATGACTGGCAAATCCCCTTGGCTCATGGTTTGGCCAAAGGTCACCCACATACAAACACGACGGCTGAGTGGCACGAGACTATTTTTTGTTCAAGTTCTTATTCTTCTTCAGGAATTGCATCCTGAAGTGCCTTCATTGAAGCACGAGTGACAATGACTGTTGCCAAGATTGAAACAAATATTCCAACTATAAGCATGGCATTTCCCATTGGTGTTGAACTCATGCCCTCTATACCTGATGAATTGAGTGCAAAACGTCCAAGTGCATGCCCGTAGTAAGCATAAGCCAATGAATAAACGACACCTGAACAATTCGAAATCATGTAGACACGAAGGCTAACTGGCGTTGCTGACATCAAATAATTGAGCCATTCATCAGGTATGAGAGGAGACAGTCGGACAAGAACAGAAATTTTCATTGCATCAACTGTTAGTGCACGTTCGATGTTTTGTAATCGTGAATCGTTCGCAATAGAATGTTGAAGGCTCTCCCTAAACAACCATCGGCCAAGAAGAAAGGCAATCAGTCCGCCTATCATAGAGGCTACAAAATTGGCCGCTGCGGCAATCCAGAATGGAAAAATTGCTCCTGCTGACACTTTGATGAGAGGAGTGGGAAGCATTATGACAACTGCAAATGACAATACAAGAGTGAATACAATCGGCCCCATCGGCCCTAAATCTTCAAACCAGAACAGAATATTTTGAGCATCTCTAAACAGAAAAAATCCGCATATCGCACAAAAGACGAGCATGAGTAGCCCAAACAAAGCACGCCACCGGTAGATTTTCGGTTGGTTTTTTTTGAGTTGTTCCAATTCGGATTTTCGGTCGACAAGCATCAATTCATTGGGTCGAGGAATTGGGTATTTCGCCATGATTATTCCTCTTCTTCAGCTTCAGGTAAAGCCGCCAATACATCACCAAGCATCTGCGTTGCATCTTCTATTTGTGTGATCAAAGTAAGGTCTGATACCGCGCCAGGGCGACCAAGACTCCACATAAGTTCAGAAACTACTTCTGTTGTTAATCGTGTCAATTCAAGAACTTCAGGGTCGATAGGAACCATTGTCTCCAAACTGTGTAAAGCAACAAGGTCAGGTTGTTCATCGAGTATGGAATCCATTGCCTCTTCGACTTCATTGGCTATCTCTTGCGCTTGGGCTTCAAGAATCCCTTCCATGGATGAAGAAATGCCTTGTTTCATTTTTTTTGCTTGAATGCCACCAAGTGAAGCGCCACTTTTGACTTGGCTTGGCGAAGACGGCCCAGAAGGAGTTTGTTGTTGAGCATCAGAACCTTCAGCCCCTTGGTTTGGAGGAATCAGTTGTCCATCTGCACTCGCTTGGTCCACCAATTTGTTAAGGGCTAAACGAAGCATTGAAGACATTGAAGAAGAATCGAGTTCTGTAGAAACTTCCAAACCTTCTTCATCCATTTGTGAAAGGATTTCATCAATAAAATCCGTATTTATTTTTTCAGGACCTACGAGGCCTTTCAACATTGGAAGAGCCCATGTACTATCGCCCATGGTCATTGATACATCGAAACTGCCTCCCCCAGTTTGGCCACTAGAAACATCTGCAGGAGGGGGGACAAATTGTTTGCGAGTATGCTTATTTAATTGTTGAATGAGCACATTCATGTCAACTGGTTTTGAAATAACTTCAGCAACCCCTGATTGAGCCGCACTCACTCGATATTCTTGCGAAGAATTTCTTGTTAGAATCACAATTCGACATTTGAAAGCAAATTCCGGGTCACCCATCAAACGTTGAGCCGCGTCAATGGCATCGCCGGTTTTCCATTCACCATCAATGAGAACCACTTCTGGCATAATTGCAAGAGCTGTTCCTTCAGCCTGTCGAAGAGTTGCAGCACGAGTAATATCGAATCCTTCACGCTCAAGGGTATTTGCGAGAAGAGAACGACGACCTTCATTTTCGTCTGCAACGATGACTTTGGCCATTATATCCCTCCCTTCAACTACAGGAACGGCTGTAGAGTATTGAACCTCACCCTTCAAGGAGGTAAGGGGGAGACGGTTCTAGAGGACATCATAGAAGCCGTCAGCCGTGAATGATTTCGTCAGGCAATAACGATTGCCAAGCCATAATACCGCCTTCAAGGTTAAACAAAGATGTTCCTTCATAGCCTGCTTGCATCAACAACATCGCCGCCATTTGAGAACGCATGCCACTGCGGCAATAAATCAGTACTTCGCGGTTTTTCGGGATTGAATCGACCATAGAAAGAACTGCTTCATGATTGATTAGTAAGTCGCATGAGGCAACATGTGCTTGCTCATATTCTCCTTCAGAACGGACATCTAAGATGAAGGGGTTCCAACCAGAATTTCGGCGTTCGACATAATCAGTCATCGTAATCGTGTTAAACATTGTTTCAAGATGCAAGGTTTCCCCTTCTTTAACATCGCCCATAACGGTTCTTCTCATGCACCATTCTTCATCATCAAACATGGCTGTACTGAGTGATAAATCAGAAATAACTTCACGTTCAGAATTATGAGAAAAACGAAGCGTTTCAAAGGTCATACCTTCTGCATCATAAATGAGAAGTCGGCCACTGAGTGCCTCTCCTAGGCGAAGAATAATTTTGATGGCTTCATTGGCTTGCAAGGAACCTATGACTCCAGGCAAAACCCCTAGAACGCCACCTTCAGCACATGAGGGTACTGATTGGGGAGGTGGGACCTCAGAAAATAAATCACGATAACATGGGCCTTGATGTAAATTAAAAACGCTCACTTGCCCTTCAAAGCGATATATAGAACCATAGACCCAAGGCGTATTATTCAAGAAACAAGCATCATCAATGAGGTACCGAGTCGGAAGGTTATCGGTTCCATCAATCACAACATCCCAGCCTTCATTCAATATTGATTCAATGTTTTCTGGAGCTAATCGCACTTCAAAGATTGAGATTTTCAATCCTGGATTCAATTCAAGAAGGCGATTGCGTGCCGATTCTACTTTTGGTTGACCAATGGTGGAAGTTGAATGGATGACTTGGCGTTGAAGGTTAGACAAATCGACTGCATCATCATCAACAATTCCAATATGTCCAATTCCAGCAGCGGCAAGATAGAGTAGAACCGGACTACCAAGCCCTCCTGCCCCGATAACAAGAACACTTGATTGATTGAGAAGATGCTGACCTTCAATACCAACTTGGGGTAAAGAAATGTGACGAGCATAACGCTGAACATCGATATTCACAAGCAATCCCAAGTCGTCCAAGCAAGACCCAAACATAAACTCATTGAGAGGTCAATGTTGGTCTTCGAGCCACTTTTCAACATCAATAGCGGCTTGACAACCCATTCCAGCCGCAGTAATTGCCTGTTTGTAGCGAGTATCCACTACATCGCCGGCTGCAAAAACGCCTTCAACAGAAGTCATTGTGTGTTTCTTATGAATAATATAACCTTCTTTATCAACCTCAACTTGCCCTCCAAGGAATCCAGTAATTGGTTTGTGACCAATAGCTATGAATGCGCCTGTAACGTTGATATTTTCTGTTGTACCATCTCGGGGGTCTTCAAGAACTGCTCCTGTCAGACCTTTTTCATCGGAAAGCCACTCCTTTACTTGGCGGAAAGTTTTGATTTCAATTTTCTCATGTTTCGATGCTCTCTCAATCATAATGGTTGATGCTCGGAAAACATCTCTACGATGGACAAGCGTGACTTTTGATGCGAATCTTGTAAGGAAGGTTGCCTCTTCACAAGCCGAATCACCACCACCGATTACCATAACTTCTTCATTTTTGAAAAAGGCTCCATCACAGGTAGCACATGTTGAGATGCCCCTGCCTTTCTGCTCATCTTCTCCCGGTGCATTCAACCAAATAGATTCTGCACCGGTTGAAACGATGATCGCATGAGTAAGAAAAGTCTCTCCTTCAACAATCACTTTGTAAGGTCGTTGTGAGAGGTCTACCGATTCGACATTTTGGTCACGAACTTCAAGTCCAAATCGTTCTGCTTGTTCTCGCAATTCCATCATCATCTCTGGCCCACCTATGCCCTTTGGATAACCTGGAAAGTTCTCTATGTCGGAAGTAAGCATTAACTGACCTCCTGACATGTAACCTGCGAACATTAGCGGTTCAAGCATTGCTCTAGCCGAATAGAGGCCTGCAGTATATCCTGCAGGGCCTGAACCGATAATTATGACATTGTGTACTGTTGACATGGCCTTCTCCATCTAACCTCTGAGTCAAGGGGGTGTTTGAAGGTTCGCTCGTCGACCTTCCGCAGGGCAAATCTAATCATGAAACCAAATTAATCTAAATCATCTGTAAGGTTATTTCGACCCTTTATACGTTTGAAGAGCCAACGAGAAAATATCATCGAAAATAAAAGAAATCCGACTGACACAGGCCAAGGTGCTTCTGCAGATGTCGAGAGAAAATAAGTGACCAAAAGGATTCCTGCGCCATAAAATGCACGGAATATTGAGAATGCGATGAATGACCGAACAACTGGATTCGCAAGTGCTTGTTGTAACTTTGGCTCTACCATTTTGAAACCTCTAACGAGTGATTCATTGAAGCATAGAAGCAATTGCAGCTACTGCTGCACGCGCATGTGGTTCAAGTCGAGGGGCAATATGTTCTGGTTCTGCACCAGGCCCGATGATTCCTAAACCGACTGGTTTTTCATGGACTAGTTGTAATTCAATGATGGTCTTAATTACGGCTTGACCCATTGCAAGTCCATGTTGAGTCTGTCCTTTTTCTATGATGCCAAGACATGCTACTCCGTCGATTTCATCATCGGCTAATAGACGGTCGAGGGCAAGAGGAACTTCCATTGCACCAGGCACCCAAACAACTTCGAGAATCTCAAGTCCATGAAGAGTCGCTTCTTCACGTGCCCAGGTGAGCATGCGTTCAATTTCTGTACGGTGGAACGAACCACATACGAGGGCAATATTTGACATCTGATTAACTCCTTTTCTCTTCAATAACACGTTCCACTGTTGCAACAATCGTTTGTGTCGTGGAATCGATTTCAAGATTCACTGCATCACCAACTTCCTTTCCAACCAAGGTCGTCAAGCGAAGAGTTTCGGGAATGATGTGTAATGAAAATTTACCATCACCCACTTTCCCAACAGTGAGAGAAATGCCATCGACAGCAATGTAGCCTTTCTCTATTACATATTTTTGAATATCCGCAGGAACAAGAACATCATAATCCATGCCTTCACCTTGTTCTTGTTTTGAGTGTAAAATCCCTGTTGACATAATGTGCCCTGAAAGTAAATGGCCACCTATTTCATCACCAAACTTCAAAGAGCGTTCAATGTTTACCTTTTGACCAATCAAGATTTGACCGAGTGTCGTTCGAGTCAATGTTTCTGTAATAACATCGAAGTCGACAACTGAATCATTGATTGAAACTGCAGTAAGACAGACACCATCAACCGAAACACTTGCCCCTGTTTCCAAATCCATTGTGTTGGGTAATTCGATTTGTAAGGTGTGAATACTTTGATTTTTTGCGACGTCAATTATCGTCCCAGTACCTTGAATAATACCGGTAAACATCAAGCATCATTCTCCTTTTGAGGTTGCGAAGAAAGTTGGAGAATTCGAGCAATAATCTTGCGAGTTCCGTCTAGATCATCAGATAATCCTTCAACTCGAGTAACCTGAATATTTCCAAAACCGAGTTGTTCAAGTTTTGTACGAATTCTGCCTTCAGCATGTTCTTGGTCGTATCCTAAAGCAATAATATCCGGTTTAACATGCGGCAAAATATCAAAAATTGGAACATCTGGGGGGTTTCCAATTATCGCTTCATCGACTGGTTTCAAACCTTCTACCATCCTTCGGCGCAAATCTTGACCTGTCACAGGCTCATGCTTTCGTATTCTAACTGTGTCATCATGAGCTACTACAACTGTGAGGTGCTCTCCAAGAGATTTGGCTTGTTCCAAATAATGCAAATGACCTGCATGAAGTAAGTCAAAAACTCCGACTGCCATAACTCGTTTCATCTGCTCACCTGTTGTTGTGAATGTATAGTCCCTCAAGGTTTTACCGGCCAAAATAATTTTACATTCATTGCATGTTCAAGGCTTCAATCAATTGAGCCCCTTCGAGGAATGGAATGCCTCGTTCGTTTGCCCATATTCTTGCATCATCGACGGCGAGAGCATAATCTCCATCGCTCTGAAGCATCTCTGCCCCAATGACTACGGGCGTCATTCCTGCAAGACGTGAAAGGCCAACCGCTAATTCAGTATGCCCTTGTCTTCGAGAAAGTCCACCTTCGGTTTCGCGACAAACTGGGATGTGCCCTGGAGTTCGAAATTCCTTACCCAAAGCGGCTTGGGCCTCATCACCAGAAATTCCTGCTTTGGTTAATTCTGCTGATAATTCTGCGAAACGACGGGTTGTGAGTGCACGGTCATGGTCGGTGATTCCAGTATATGTTTCGCGGTGATTCAACGACAAGGTAAACGCAGAACGAGCGTCGTATCGCAAATCGTTGGTCACTAATTGATTGAGTACTGGAAATCGCTGAATCAGTGATTCTTGAGTATGGAGGTCTTGAAGAAACGGCAGTGAAAATAATTCTCCGATTTCATGACCAATGGCTAGAAATAACAAGCCTCCACATTCCATTCTCAACTGACGCATTGTCTCAGGAACTGCGTTTTGCCCAGGGAACAATAAATCGGTTTCACCTTCCCTTTTTTCAGAGTCAAATAAACACACTGGCATTCCATTCTGGAAAGCGCTTACTGCGGCTTTGACTGCTTCGTCCATAGTCATGCCTCAGCCGCAGGAGTTCATCAATGGTCGTATGGACTATTCTAACGATGGAAGAGGAAAATACTGATATTTTGGCGGACAGCCAACGGAAAGGGGTTATCATAGGAAGACCCTTGGGTCGTTCCTGCGGGGATGTGAAGTATGCCAATTAAACTCGGACCTGCGGGCGTACCATTGTCTTGTAAAGGCCGCACAATCGTTGAAGGAATGGACGATATCATCTCTCTTGGTTTGGAAACAATGGAGGTCCAAACCGTCCGAATGGTTGCTCCACAGCACTTTGAACAATATTGGCAAGCAGGTGTTCTTGCAAACAAAACTGAATTTGAAATGAATATCCACGGACCCTATTATTCCGAACTTCTTGGCAACCGAGTTGAACGTGGCCGTTCGATGACGAAAATAGAAACAACTCTACAGGCTGCTCGAACCATCAATGCCCGACACATCACACTTCACGCTGGCCACTATGGCAGTATGCCACCTGGAAGTGCTGCAAATGAACAAGTAGCCAATGTCTTCGCTGGCATTGTTGACCGAGTTCACGAAATTTGGCATGATGATGAAGACGATTTCCCAGTTTTCCCATGGATAAAGGATGGAACCCCCTCTAAAATCGGTATCGAAACTTCAGGTCGCCAAGAATTATGGGGCAGCCTAGAAGAAGTTTTGGAAGTTGTAAATCACGTCGAAGGAACTATTCCTGTGCTCAACATCGCACATATCCACGCACGTGGACATGGAAAAATGCGAACTTCGGAAGATTATGGAGAATTATTTGATGAAGTCCGCGAAACCATTGGAACAAAGGAATTCTACTGTCACTTCTCTGGCGTTGAACATCGTTCTGGAAATGCTATGCACTACACACAAATCAAGAAGTCAGATTTGAACTTCGAACCTCTTGCTGAATTTATTGTCGAAGATGGGGGATGGCTTGACATTACCCTCATTTCTGATTCCCCGCTATTGGAACACGATGCAATGTACATGCTACAAAACATCGAGAAATCTCGTCACCGCCAACTCGAGCGAAAAGCCCGTGAAGACCGTCGCCGAGCACTTGCTGCCCAAACAGGAACGACCCCTGCGGTATTGGCTGCTCGTGAAGAAGAACAAGCAAAACTTCGTGAAGATGCGAAGGAAGAAAAAGTGGAAGAGAAACCTGTGGAGAAAGAAAAACCTGTGGAGAAAGAAAAACCTACGGAGAAGAAGGCCCCTGCAAAGAAGAAGGCCCCTGCCAAAAAGAAGGCATCAAAGAAAGAGGATGACAATGTTTTCGACCTTGATGAAGAAGACGATGATGACTTATTCTGAATTTTGAAGATGCCCATCTCCATTCAAAACCGCACCCTAACACCTGCTGTTAGTGACAATTAACATAAGTAAAGTGAGCGGCGTTCCACTTGTTCTCTATGGCACACATTGCGATTTTAGGTTTGGGAAATTGGGGAACTGCAATTGCTCGTATGTGGTTGGCAGACAACCATCGAGTTAAGGGTTGGACCATTGAGCAGGAAGTTTACGAATCTATTACAATGGATTCTGTCAATGCTAAATATCTCCCAAACCATCCGGTTGAAGGACTAGAAGCAACAATGCACATCGAAGAGGCATTGGAAGGTGTCGAAATAATTGTCTTAGCCGTTCCTTCATCGGTCATTCTTGAAGTGGTAGATCAGATAATCCCACATCTTAGACCAGGCCATGTATTACTCGACTTAGCCAAAGGTTTAGCTGATGGAAATAAATTGATTTCAGAAGCGATTCAGCAGAAGTTAACCGATGCTGGAAAGACTAACACCCTTGCCGTAGTAACTGGACCAACCATTGCTCCCGAGGCGGCAAGTGGAGTCATGACCACAGCACTCGTAGCAAGTGAAGATGTTTCTGTGGCACAACAACTCGCTATGACATTAACCACACAAACCTTCATCCTACATCCTGCTGCAGACCCTGCTGGAGCAGAATTATGGGGGGCGTTCAAGAATGTCGTTGCTCTTGCTTGTGGACTGGTAGATGGCTTGAAGCAAATTGGGACCCTTGGCGGAGATAATCTCAAAGCTGCAATATTCATGGCTGGTTTCAAAGAGGGTTGCCTCCTACTGCCTCAACTCGGAGCAAAAGCTGAGGTTGCATTCGGACCTGCAGGTTTGGGAGATTTGTATGTTACAGCAACTTCACCTCATGGACGTAATCGTTCTATGGGTGAAAAGTTAGGTACTGGACTCACCATCGAACAGGCTCTCGAAGAAATGCATATGGTTGCAGAAGGTGTTCGTGCAGCCCGCATGTTTGGCGAGAGAGCAGAAGATTTCGGGATTGATATTCCTTTCACTAAGGCACTTAACACTTTACTGGACGGCTTTATCGATGCCGAGGAATGTTGTCGAAGAATGGTTGCACTCCATTGAACCAGTTGATTTCTTGCTGCTGTTGAAGCGGTGCTGTTTTGAGGGTAGTCGCTCTGCGGTATTCATGGCGGAGGAATTGACTGAACTGGAAGCGCGTATCTTTGAATGGATTCGACAATCAGATTTCGAAACCGTTGCTTGGTCAACTCCGAAAGCAGCCAAGTCATTCAAAGTCAAAGAAGATGAAGTCTACGAAGCAGTTGCGGCATTAACGCGTAAAGTTCCAGACCGAATCCAAGTATTTTACAAACAAGGTTCACTACACATCGCTGCTGAATAATTACTCATCTTCTTTGGAAGAACTGGTTTTCATCGGCGTTGTATGGTATTTTGAAGAAATCGAGGCTGGAAGGAATATTGTCGACCAAGATGGTCGTCGTACATCCCCTTCTTCAGTAACGGTTGAACGAATGGCCATCGAAAGGAAATCGATGAGTACGACGACAATAAAGACGACAAGAAGTAAAGCAACGACTTTATCGTACTGAGTTAGTTTGAGATAAGTATTGATGTAAAGGCCGATTCCACCAGCACCGACCAATCCAATTACAGTCCCATGCCGGACATTGTACTCAAACATAAACATCAAATGAGATAACAAGTGATTTGCTGATTCAGGTAAAGCGATGTGCCAGGCGGTTTCTGCACGAGTCATACCCATTGCTTTGGCTGCTTCTAATGGGGCATTTTTGAGACCCTCCATCGATTCAAATTGCAACTTTCCAAGGTATCCAACTGTGTAAAAGGTCATAGCAAAAATTCCTGCAAGGGTTCCAACATCAAAGATGATCATAAACAGCACCGCCCAGATAATTGACGGCAGGCTTCGCATGGCTGCAAGGATAACTCGAGCAGGGATGGCCATCCAAAGTGGCGAGAGATTATTGGCTGCCAAAACCGAAAGGGGGAGGGCAAAAACAAACCCAAGTGCGGTTGCAACGAATGCGATTTTTATTGTTTCCACCATTCCAAGCCAAGCTACCGAACAGAAGAGTTCAACTTCTTGTTCACATACTGGATAAGATTGTGCTTCTAAAATCGACCAATCAGGAGGCCATAGACTCTCATTGAAAAATATTACAAGATTTTCCCAGCCCCCACTTAATCGGCCCCAATCTCCAACCATGTCGTTGAAAATATACAGCGCAAGAAGAGAAATTGCTGTTACTATACCCATGAGTTTGCGATTCAAGAAACCACCTCTTCGATAAGTTTTCCATCCTTGATTCTCCAAATCCTATTAGCTACTTCTTTGGCTAATTTCTCATGATGTTCAACCATAATCAAAGCCGAATTTTGAGCTCTAATAGTTGCATGAACTGTGCGCATAACCACTTCGACATTGTCGTCGTCAAGTTCTCCTAAGAATTCATCAGCCAGAACTAATTTTGGTTTTTGTGCGACTGTTCTTGCTGTTGCTACCCGTCGTTGTTGACCTCCTGACAGAATCCGAACCGGTTGATCGGCGATATCTTCAATCCCCAAATGCCTCATGGCCTTGCTGATATCTTCTTCAAACTCTTTGGGCAATGGAAATACTGCTGGCCACCAGCGTGAAGTTCGAACTCGTGCACCCATCGAAACATTTGCGCGGACACTTAGATTGCCAACTAATCCCAAACGTTGAGGAATGTATCCCAATCCTCCTCGTGACGGAATGGCGAGTTCAATTTCACCTGATAATGGTCGGATGAGTCCGGAAATTGTTCGCAATAACGTGGTTTTCCCAATACCTGAGGGTCCTAAAATCGCGATAACATCGCCTTCAGAAATTTCAACATTGATGCCCTCAATTAGAGGGGTATCATACCCAATTGAAACATCGTGGAGATGTGCTAGAACTTCATTCATAATATTCATCTCAACTGGTTGCTGTATACTTTTCATCATAATATGTAGAAATACCAGGCACACTCGATATTAACGAAGAATAGGCACCCAAATGAGCCTCAGCATTGGTAGCGACAATACCTGGGGTATTGAGTATTGAGGATAACATGTCCTGTCCTTCTTCACTGTAACTCAAATTTACCAATGCCGAAACAATGGCATCACGTGTCGAATTATCAAGCGTATTTGGCTGATACATCAACGGATGGCTTGGGGCTTGCCCAAATGCTGGAAGTGTAACATAATTCTCTCGAATCAAACACCAATCTTCATTCTCAGAAGGGTTTTCATCGCCACAATATGTTTCAATCGTGCTGTCTTTAGCAAATGCCACATCTCCAACACCTTCCGACAAACATTTCAATGCTCCACTATAACCGTAGTAAGGTGTTCCAGATTCAGGAATACTCGCATCTTCAGAAAAATAATTGAATATTGTATTTCGAAGTGATTCAATATCATCATCATCCCCGACAACTTCAGCGTATTCTTGCCCAATGAAATAGCCCATTGGAATCAACATTCCTGCTGATTTAAGCCAACCAGTATGGCAACTGGTTTGGCCTTCGAGTACAGCAAAGGGGTCAGTGGAATCGTTTCCATCGTTGAGGGCAATTTCTGCTTCACTACCATTGAGGACCCAAGCATGTGCATTATAGTAAGTTCGTCCGTCAGATTTTTGATCTGCTGCCATCACTTCAAGGTCATACATTTTCCAACCAACCCATCCTGCACCACCATCCATGAAGGCTATGTCAGCACTACCAAAACGAAGGGCTTGAAGTGCTAATGCATCAGATGTAATTGGATAAATTTCAACCTCTACACCTATTTCAGTACTAAGGTAATCAGCTAATTTTTGAGGGTTTTCGCTGAATGAGGTATAGTCATCTTTTACTGAAAAAGCAATACGAATGACTTCTTTATCGCTTTTTTCATTGCCGATACAACCGGAAAATGCGGCTATTGAAATAAGAAAAATCATTAGACAAATTTTGTGATATTGGGCCGTCATTGCCTCACCTATTTAGGGTACCCTAAAACCGGAGGTATATGAAATTTAGGTTGCCCTAAATCCCCTTTTTCCACGTGCTCAAACAAAAATTAAACAGGAGGCTGCTTAGATAGAGAGCCAATCAATAACCAAAGCCTCTGAGTATCTGTCATTTGAAAGCCCAGAATGGCCGATAGGACGAACAATGACTAAAACATCGAGTTCACCACCCCAATTACTTGTTCCAATGCAGAGAACTTCACCCACTTTCATGCCATTTTCATCAACGCCGATTGAAAGGCTTCGCAATTCATACAATCGAACACTTACAATTTGGTCAACTGCTTCCTCCGTTGAGACATACCGATGTGTGCCTTCGATTGCCATAGGCTCTAACTTTATTTCATCAACATCAATACGAAAGGCTGATACTTCTTGATCCAATAATTCTACGGCTTGATTTAGGCGCCCTTGCTCCATGTCAAACAGTGAAGCAAGCCAAAATGCCGAAGATTCGGCACCAAATGAACCGTATTGATAGGGAAGTCGGAGCGTTAAGGATTGAATGATTTCCACATCAGCATTTCCAAATCCTTCGGGCAACATTAGCCAGGTATACTGTTCCCCTGCCGGATAAAATGGTGCGTTTGGATTCTCTGTAAACAATGGTTGGCCCCATTCCGAAGGAGATTCAGGGGTGGAAACTGGCGTAAACCCTCCAAGAGTAAACATCACAGCTAAGCAAACGCTCACCAGTATTCGGGGCCTTTTGTGATGCACCCAAGCCACACGGCCAGCAGGACTGAGAACTGATGCAAGAAGCATTATTGGGCCAAGAAGGAGTATTCCACCTGGAATAATCCACATCAAAATAAGTGTAAGTATGAGGGCTTCAAATCCCAGTGGTCCAAACCCAGTACGCCAATCAAAACGTTCGTCTTGTTTCGAGATTTGGCGTTCGATAAACACGACAATTGCTATTCCCAACACAAGTAATAGTGTCGGAACAAGGTACCCAATCATCTTCAACCCGTCATTGGAAAGGATATGTTTGTCAAGAGTCTTCGGGTTTAATCCAACTTCAAACGGTAGTTTGTCAAACCTCGACCTCTTCGCCGAGGTATGGAGGAGGTTGTATTGCAACTCAAGGATGCAACTTACCGGCATTCTGTCTACGCACCACTGCCGTTCAAACCATGGCGCAGAATACGTGGGCAAGGAATTTTTTCAGCCAATCTTTCACTTCACAAAGGTACCATCTTGGGGCTGGTAGGTCCAAACGGCGCAGGTAAAACGACGCTGTTACGAATGATGGCAGGAATATTGCCATTGCAAGCCGGCTCAGTACATGACGCTGATGAGCATTCAGGAACTGTAATTTCAGATGAACGACTGAGGCATATGGTAGGTCATATGCCTGAACAAGTTCGCTGGCAAGGAAGAAATACGGTTCGAAATGCTTTACTAGGAATTGGTGAAATGCGACAAGTAAGTGAATCACGAATTGATGGATTGCTCAAACTTGTCGGTTTGCAAAGTCGAATCGATTCACCTTTGAATGAATTGAGCCAAGGGATGCGCCAGCGCCTTACTCTTGCCGCAGCCTTGCTTGGCTCACCAAAAATCCTCTTACTCGATGAACCGCTCAACGGTCTTGACCCTGTGGCAGCAGCTGCATTTATCGTGTTACTTGGAAAATTAACTGAGAAAGGTGTTTCAATCGTTCTTTCTTCCCATCAAGTCGAAGGATTGGTAGAAATCATTGACCGATTAGCCCTTATGCATCGAGGCCAAATCCTTGCAGAAGGGACAATGCTTGAAGTTGCCAAACACCTCAACCTCGATAAAAAAACTGAAATTACAGGTGAGGGGGACGCACCTGATTTCTCCAAATACACTGTCGAATACAAGTCCATAGAAATTGAACAATACTCCAATAATTGGAAAGCAGTTCTCCCTAATAGTGGACCTGGTCTATTGAAAAAATTAGTCAATGATGAATTCGAAATTATTTCGTGGAAAGACCGCCAGCCAAATGTCATAGAAATGCTCTGTGCAGCAACCGGCCAATCCGTTGAGGATGTCGGACTCGAAGTATCTTCTACCGCAGTTTTACCCCTTCGCACATTTCGAGGTGAAGAAGAATGAGTGATTTTTCACGCATAATGTTGTTTGCAAAACGCCTAATGCAAGAGCGATTGTTTTCAACACGAATGTACATCATGCTTCCAATCTTGTTGTTGTTTATTCCTGGAATGGCTTGGGGTTTTTCAGACCCAAACATTATTCTCCCCGGAGGCCATCAACCCGATACCGCTATGGAAGTGCTGTTCTATGCCAGCCTAGGAGTGGTGTTTGGTGCAACCATGTGTGCAGTTTTACTTTCATATGATTCTGTAAGCAGGGAACGTGCAAGCGGTGTGTTAGAACTACGACTCGCACAACCAATGCCTCGGTCTCATCAAGCTATTGCAATGATTCTTGGTTCATGGAGAGCGATTTTGATTCCAACATGGATTCTTCTCGTGCTTTCTGTTCTCATCGTTCGCTACCGCATTGGTGAATGGTTATCGATCATCGATTGTTTAGTTTATTTTTCTTCAACTGCATTGATTCTTCTTTGGTATGTTTTGTTTACCCTCTTAGCCTCTTCCTACACTCGAGAACAGGGGACTGCAATCTCTTTTGGGATTGGGCTTTGGTTCCTCTTTACTTTCCTTTGGGCTTTGGTAACGACCATGGTGGCGTATGCATCAGGCGTATCAATTGGACAAGAAAATGATGCTGCATGGATTATGTTAGAAGGCGGTTTGGATTTACTTTCCCCTAATGGAGTATACCATCATTTACTTGAAACCCGTCTACCGCAAATCGATAGGGGTGTCGCTGTTTGGCAATCTTGGGCCATGGCATTGGCGTGGACTATCCTGCCATCGTGGCTCTTTGTTAGAAGAATGGAGAAGATTCTCCCCTAAGTGAAATCTGTCTCCAAAGTTACTTTCTAACGAAAGCCTCTTTGAGGCTGGATGAAGACGGGATGGTATGGCAGGACACACCCGGTATGGCATTTCACACCTTCTTACGCGTAGTTCAACAGCAATCACATTGATTTTTTTGATGGTTTTTATGGGGAGTTCACCCCTCTTTACTGCCCAAATTTCACTTGATTCCAGTGAGCATTCACCTGCTGATGGCCGTCAGGGCCTTTCAATAGAAGACGAATGTAAAGGGTTGAAGTTTGAAGACCTTTTCGATTATGATTTTGCGAATTTCATAATTAATGTTGGAGATGATTGGGCAACAGCAGAAATGGACGCTGGCTCTTTTGTTAATGGAAGTAAATCCTCGGTTGTTAGAGAAAATCTTGACGGCTTGTTCGAAGGACTCTCTGGTGGCGCGAATGAATATATCAGCACTGATGAACGTGATGCTGTTCGAGCAATTGGCCCAAAATGTATCGGGGCAATGGACACAAGACTTGGAATGCGTGAAGGAATTCCTCACCGAGGTCAACCCGACTGGAACAACATGTCATTTGTAGAAGATGGAATTGGACTCGAAGAAATTGATTTGGTTCCAACAAACCATCCTGAGGAACGTTCATGCCAGAATCTTGGTGCCGCACAAGGGTGCAAAGAAGTTCCAGTATCGATAACTGATGATTTACAAATTATGATGTTCTTGAAGGAGGAAGAAAGCAACAATGTTCGATTTGACAAATTGCCAAACAGTGGGGATTCAAATTTCACTTTGGGATTAAATATTACCAATATGTCGTATGCACACCTAGAATTCAACTTCCCACTTAAGCAGGGATTACGATTAACGAACTATTCGATTCAAGATACATTGGTAGGTACTGATGGAACAGTAACTGTTACTGAAAATACGGCATTGAGTGGTCCTGAAGCCTTGTATCTCCCTGATGGTCGACTACGAGTGAATCAGATGGTGACCTATTCGGCATCTGAATATCCACTTCTACGTGAATTATTTATTGATTTTACAACAATGGCACCAGAGACTAATGAAGACCCTGAATGGAGTTCAATCGCTCCTGAAGATGGTACAATCATCCCAATGCTTGATGGAACAAGTTCTGAAATGGTGGTAGTCAATGGTGAACGAACAGAAATGTGGGCAAGCGATGACAGTGGATGGGGATTGGATTGTAGTTTTTCTGAAACCGGTTGGTCTGCTTCTCTAGATGGTGACGGTAACATGATAGTCTCTAGACAAAGTACTTCAGCAATCTCTTCTGATGCTGAATGTTATGTCGTTGACCCGTTCGGTGCAACATCTATTGATTCACGAAACTGGACTTTTGGCCAAGTGTTTACTTCAACTGCGGTTCTCTCTGCAACAGGAGACAATATTGAATTTACAATGACCCCAACAGGCTTGGTCAATGAAATGACAATTTCCGCACACGCTCACCAAATGAATGCAATGGGACAAATGCGTACTGTTACACTGGCCTCAGATGCTTCAACAATTTCTTTACCGCTTGAAGGGTTATCACCAGGCATGGTCATGGTAATGGGTCAGGCTCAAAGTTCGACCATGTTGGACCTTGATTTTACTCTCAACTTTGGACTTGAAAAGGCAAGTCTTCCACCGGTGATTGTTGTCAACAAAAACCTTGACGGAAAGAATGCGACTTGGGATGCAAATGGCCTCACATTTACTCTACAAGGGGATGTGTTAGACCCAGATGGTGAAGAAGTTACGCTTTCACTCGAACTCTGTGGATACACGACCAACGATTTCTTACGCGTTGGAAGTGGTTGGGACATTGATGTTCACATCGTCTCATGCTCGTCTCAAAACCCACCCGTTACAGCGTATGATGTCATATTGACTGCAACTGATGAATCTGGAACAATAACCACTTTTGCTGTTTATGTCCCCGACCCTTATTCTAATGAGAATACTGACAACAACGATGACACAAAGATTATTGAAACAACAGAAGAAGGGCTACCAGCCATCTCGTTGATGGCAACATTAAGCATTACTCTCCTTGGTGCAGCCTTTGCAGGAAGAGGCCGAAGAGACTGAGGGCTTCAACCGACACCCTCAAAAGAGGGAGGTCCGGCCCATCAAGCAGGTGAAGGTATGTTCGCGGGTGTTATTGAGTCAAAAAGTCATGAGGGAGGATTTCTAGTTTCTTTCACTGGTTCGTCACCTGCACTTGAATCGATAATCATCAATGCCGAATCTGGAATATACATCGGGAAAGTCGATGCTGTTCTTGGCAATACAAATTCACCAATAGCACACGTCGCTCACATTGACCGGAAACTCGATCTTGATGCCTTAATCGGTGTTGAAGTCGGAATTCGTGCCAAAAAACAACGAGAAGAACGTGACCGAGGCCATCGGGACGACCGAAGAGGTGGAGACCGGGGATACCAAAGCCGGGACCGTCAAGGTGGACGTTTTGAAAGAAATGACCGTCGTCAAGATAACCGCAATGGCGGAGATTGGGATTGTCCAAAATGTCAAAATTCAAACTTTGCTTTCCGAACTGAATGTAACCGATGTGGCGAAGCACGTGGTGCTGGTGGTGACCGAGGCCCTCGAAGAGATGACCGAAGAGGTGGAGACCGCGGATACCAAAGCCGGGACCGCCAAGGTGGGCGTTTTGAAAGAAATGACCGTCGTCAAGATAACCGTAATGGCGGAGATTGGGATTGTCCAAAATGTCGAAATTCAAACTTTGCTTTCCGAACTGAATGTAATCAATGTGGACTCCCTCGAGGTCGTGGAAACGATAGACGTGGTGGAAACGACCGACGTGGTGGAAACGACCGACGTGGTGGAGAAGTTTACAACGATAACGACTGGGATTGTCCTCAATGTAGCAACTCAAATTTTGCCTTCCGACAAGAATGCAACCGATGTGGAGCTCCTCGCTCCGGTGGCGGAGGCGGCGGACGTGGCCCTCGAAGAGAAAGTGGTGGAAGACCTCCTCGTCGTGATGACCGCTCTCGTGCTCCAAGAACTGAAGATGGTGGAAGACCTCCTCGTCGTGATGACCGCTCTCGTGCTCCAAGAACTGAAGATGGTGGAAGACCTCCTCGTCGTGATGGTCGAGACCGCAGAGATGAAAGAGGATATCAGAATCAAGGATCTTATGGTCAAGACAGACCACCAGAACGTAAATCAAGAGAACCTCGAACCTTTAGAAAATCACGTGGAAACGGCCCTGGACATGCACATAACCGCCCACCAAAACCTATATTCAAACCTGACCGAGAGGATTAGAGGGTGAAAACATGGGTGCTGAACATCACTATCTTAACTCTGTAGAAGCCTACGACGAAGGTGATTTAGAAACCGCCTATGAACAAGCATACAAGGCAGTTCAAATCGACCCTGAACATATTGATGCATGGCAGTTATGCGCTGAAACCTCTCTTCCCCAAAAAGGTGAAAAACCATCACTGATACAAGCTGCAAAATCATTGGCAGCAGTTAGGAAAATCATTGCTATTGACCCAAATCGGACTGCTATGTGGATGCTTGGTGGACGTCTGTTAAGCGATGAATTAGGATTGCTCAGTGAAGGATTGCAATGGTGGCAAGACCTGCGCCACCACTTGCCTGATGAAGTAACTCCATTGGTTGAACAAGCATCCCTACTAGCCGACATGGGTCATTATCTTGAAGCAAAATACCGCTTGGATACGATTATCGAAGAGAATTTAGATGGTGGACCGAGTCAAATGGCAAAAATTCATCAATTACGAAGTCAAGTTAGTGCTGCAGCAAATCTTCAATCCTCTGAACATTTCAAACCATGGGAAAAACACCACAACGGATGGGGGGCCATTGAACTCAAAATGGGGAAGGGACCAGTATCTGAAAGTTTTCTGTTCCTCATCACCACAGTCCCTGTGTTGATGGTCGTCGTTTATTTCTCAAACCAAATCGCTGGACAAGGCTGGGGTGCATTTTGTTTAACAAGCATAGTTATTTTTGCTACCGTATTATTTGGAATGCGAACTGCAAAGCGTATGTTCCACAACATCAATCGACCTGCATTCAATTTATTGCGAGCTATGAATTTCGAGGCAAATACTGGTTATTCAATCATTCATTCAGAAATTCGTACATCTCCACTATACATGTTCATCATGCAAAGAAAACCAAAAGCATGGCAAGAACGAATGCTTAAGATTATTGAATCGGATACGCCACTTCCTATGAACTGGAAACCAAGTTTCCCTGACTTTGATTCGCACTTGGATGAAATTGGCTACATCGAAGAAGGCGACGAAGAGAGTTTTGAGCCCTTCGAAGAAGAGTGAACTGCTAGGCTTTCTTGCTTTCAATTTACAACTGACAAAGGAATCATCATGCCTTTCAGGGCACAATAACTTAGAATATACTCATCATGGTATACTCTTGTTCTATTTCAACTATCTATACCCAGTTAGGATAATATCAAATAGGTTCTACGGCTAATCATGGGCAGTAACCGTAATCTTGTAATTGCTCGTATTCAAAAGGCATATCAAGAGTGTTTGAAATTTTCCTCTGAACACCCAGACATTGCTGTTAATCGTTGCCGAAAGATCCTTGAAATGATGTTGATTCAAAATCATCGCGAAAAACAAGGGGAACCCGATTCTAAAGCAATGCATAGTGTTGATAAATTAGTTGATATTGGGCAAAAATTGGGAATAATATCTCCCCTTCAAGGGCTCAATATGCGAGTAATCCAAACATTTGGTAATTTTGGCTCACACTTCCAAGATGGAGCAGAAGATGAACTTTGTTTTGAAGAAATACAACCTTGTATAATTGCAACGGAGACTTTGATAAAATGGTTTGTTCCAGACATTGACATGAATGTGTTTTCCGGTAAAGAAGAACCTCCAAGAATTCAAACAGAAGTAATGGAAATCGAACAAGAAGATAATGGCAGAACTACTATTCGAAGCCTAATCCACCAGTTAGCCAAAGATCGATTAACTGAAAACGGTGAAACAATCAGGCTCAGAGAAATTTCCAAATGGTTTGAAAAGCACCACCCCCGATATTCACGTAGTGCTGTGGAAACTCATGTTGGAATGATGGCTACTAATGGTGAAACTCGATTAGCCCATCACCTAAAATCTGATGGTTCAGATGAATTATTCTTCCGTGTAATGCCGGGCTTATATCGATTATATTTGCCAGGAATCGATCCTGAACCGATAATCGAATCAGAACAGCATTCTGGATGGGAGGACAAACTTGTGGTAGTCAATACTGCTACTAGTTTCGATGCAGTGCGCCAATCAAGAATGTACATGAGCCCAAATACTGGTGGGAATTACAAACTTCAACGTTCTAAATATCTAGGGATTTACAAGAACAAAAATGTGCCATATATTGCCGAAGTTATTGCCCGTGTCTCATTTCATAAGATTACTTCTAATGGCTTTGTATGGTGGCGAAACGACCACAACATCGAGAAATCCGAATTAGTGAAATTAGCTAAGGATGAAATTGAACGGAGAATGGATTTTGATTATCCTGTTCAAGTAATTATTACCGAGGATTTTATTGAAACTAATTTCAAGAAGACTAGTCCACGCGGCATGATACAAAATAATCGCGTTTTTGATATTACTAATGTAAATGAACAAAATGTATCAGAACTTGCAACTATTCTAGAAAGTACGAGTTGGGAAAATATTAACGCATAGAATATACTCATCACGGTATAAGTAAATGGATATGTGACAATCAATCTGCTTATTCTCTACCTTGCTTACGCTCAACTCTTCATGAGTTCAAAACCGAAGTTCTGAAGGTCATTGTTGGCTTTGAGCATACTGTAACGCATACTGCTGAGCATAGGTTGCGGCAGTTTGAGGATCATATCCTTGTGCCGTAAATTGCTGATAGTATTGCTGGTAGACCGCATCATCCATGACTGGAGCCGCTGCTGCTGCAGCTGGTACTGCTGCTGCTGCTTGAGCAGCATATTGCTGAGCATAAGCACGAGCCGTTTCTTCAGGGTAACCTTGAGCGATAAGTTGCTGGACATATTGTTCAGTTTGGTCAACTACGCCGCCAAAGCCAGTTTCACCAACTGAGAAGTCTTTGGTATCATCTCCAGAATCACTACGCATGAAGACGAGTGTCAATATTACTACAATCACAAGCGCTAAACCGATGAGGCCAGGAACAAGTAATCCGTCAAGAGAACCTTTGGTTTCATCGCCGCCATTCTCGGTTTGAGGAGCGGTCCAATTACCGTCTTTGAAGGTCCATGCACCAGACCATTGACAATTGCCATCAGCATCGAGAACGAATTCTCCGCCTGCTGCTTCAGCTTCAAGATCGGCTTCAAGTCCCTGACATGCAGGCAAGGAAATTTCGAGTAATTCATAGGTAATGAAGCGTTCATTCGGTGCTTCACCTTCGTAAATCTTAACGTAAATTAACTGACTAAGTGATTTGTTCGAATACATACCTTCAAGCGACAAAGTAAGAGCAAAAGTATCTAAATCTCCAAGAGGTTTAGATTTCTTCCAAAGTCCATCTTGGTCATATCCGAACTTATCAAACGCACTTGCATTGAAACTATCCATCATAAAAGAAACTTCGACGAAGATGTCTTTTTGATTTTCTTCGGCACCAGAAAGAACTTCACCAGAGATGGTAATGGTATCAGAATCAATTCTACAACTTTCTGGATCTGGACAAATACCATCGAAGGTATTATCAATATCAACATCTGGTTCTTGGTCACCAAAGCCATCTGGAACAACTTCGAAATACATACGATGCTTTTCAGAGAACTTATCGGCACCATCGTAAACAACTAATTCAATTCGGATTTGCGTGGTTGAAGCCCCTGATGTATCAGCAGTTTGGTTACGGAATGTGTAGGCAAACAATCCATCACTTGCTGCAGTTTGTGTAAAAGAGTGGCCTTCGATATCGAAATCTTCATCATCGTATGGTGCGTCGAAAAGAACCTTCCATTCGTAACGCTCAATACCATTTCCTTCAAGTGCATCTTCGTCAGAAGAGTTGCTAGCATCCAAGTAAATAGTGACTTCACCGCTTGCATCGAGGATAATTCTGTGAACATCCCATTCTTTCGATTGAATAGTGTTCGTTCCAATGAATTCAACTTGATCCATGTATTCTTGACGCATATCGATTTGAGCATCAGCAGTTGGTCGTGCTTCATCTGCAAAGACATCGTTGGTTTCAACGGTTACTGTAATCACTCGTGAGTGGCCAGCAGCATCGTGAAGATGCAAGGTGACATCCCACTGTTCACCTTGTGCGCAACCTGTAGCAGAAGCAAGGTCAATCTTACAGAACGTCATGACTGGGGAGGTATCACTTGTGTGATCTGTTCCAGTAGCCATTGCAGCATTGTCCCAAGATGTTGGTCCATCAATAATCCAATCAGTCTCCAATGTTTCAGTGGTATCTGTAATGTATGAGAATGTCAATTCTGCATCACTCTTGATGTAATGCTTTTGATATCCGCCGGTGCTCGGGTCATTGCCTGGTATAACATCGTTAATCTTCAGATTTAATCCATTGCCGAGAATACCAAATCCTGCTGGATAAGGTGTCACTTGATAATTGAGCAGATTTCCGAGTAGAGGCAATGTTGTGCTGTCCGCTCGTTCTGAGTGCGTTGCAATGTCAATGGTCGAAATAATCATTCCACCAGATTGGTAACTACAGACACCAAGGATTGTATCCATTTGATCTGCTTGAGTTCCATCTTTACGAATAATTCGTTGGAATGTTCCGTCCTTCTTCGATTCACTGAATCCACCACAACGTTCTGGAACATTGTTCGCACTTTGTGAATTGGTTCGCAAAATGGCTGTAGCAACAGTCGATGAAGCATCAAATCCTTGGAATGCGGCCAAATCTACATTTTCCATAAGTGGGTGATATGGGTCAGCAAAGTCGGTTTCTGAATAGGAGATTTCTTCTCCGAGGTTTTTACTTGCAATATTCAATCCAAACGGTAGACGGCCTGAGAGTCCTTGGCCTACTCCATAGATTTGGCTTCCTTGAGGTCCAAGGTGGGCTTGAACGGTTCCACCGGCAAACATGAATCCTTCCAAAGTGTTACGGTTTGCTGTCGAACCCAACTTTTGGTAATATCCTCGCCCTCCATTTTCAATATCTTTCGCAGCAATATCGGTTTGCCATGGGAGAACAATCTTGTCGTAATGTGTAAACCATCCACTCAAGAAGTATGTGTCCCAATCATTGATGTCGAATTGCGTATATGTCATTCCGAGAATATTGAGGTCCTCCTTAATTGCAGAAGTTCGAGGTGAGGTATCCGAAAGGATAGCTACGTTGATTGTTTCAGCAAAGGTTGCATGGAAGTAACGAAGGTTTCCAGATGGATTGCCATTAGAAAGTTCAGCATCAAAACTGATATTGTATTCGTGACCATCAAGCCAACCATTCCACGGAGTGAAGGTGACATCAATCATTTGATGAGAATCCAAACTTTGAGCAGGTCCTGCGGTCGTTGTGTGGGCCTGTGAACCTGTAGTCATGTCGTAGATGTTCATGTTGAACACATAATCGCCTGCAAGGACACCGTTGGTTGCTTTCACAGTCCAATCGTGGGCTAATGCACTGTCAATTGGCATTACGCACTCCAAGGTTTGGTCATTCAAACAATTAAGCGTATTTGGTTTTCCAAGAGTGATGTCAACAGATTCAACATTGAAAATTACTGTCTCTCTGTTATTGGAAATAGACAATTCGTTATCGTTGAACCACGGCGTACCCACGGTTGTATTATCGAAGATTGTTTCAACATCGATCTTGTAAACGCCAGCAAAGAATTCATGGCTTGCGATGAGGTCGGTTGAAGATTGGTCTGCATCTACATTGGTTCGAGAGATGGTGTATGAATTGTCTTCGATGAATGTAAATTCCTGAAGAGTAATGTTGTTGAATGCAACACCCTTGAAACCGTCATTAATACCATTTCGGCCATCGTCATCAGATTGGAATTCAAAGTTGATATCAACGGTTGAGCCAGCGAGTGATGTGCATTCAAAGTCCCAATCACGAGAGTCTGCCGACGAAGTGTTGAGAGAATATAGGTGAGTTAAATCGATACTCGTGGTAGCAACAAGGTCGTTGGTGTTGAAGAAGACGTTGTAGTTTCCAGCAGAGCCATCAGTTGATGCGTCGTCTCCAATGTATGAAATCTCAGCGAAATCGATTGGTTCTGATTCGTTGACTATGTTGTCTCCATTTTCATCACGTTGGCAAGTACCGTCTTCGTTGTAATCGTTCCATTGCCCCATTACAACGCTGCTGTAGGTTACACCGTCACGGAGAATGTCAAGAGTCATTGCTGCGTAATCGTTTACGTCAACAATACTTGAACCATCTGAATCGATGCCGTAGAAGGTATCTGCATAGTATTCGAAGTTTAGTGATACGAAATCACCGCTCATCGAAGTCAAATCAACATCTGGTATGGTCAGAGTCTCATTTGCCCAAGCATCGCCATAGCCGTTTGAACCCGTGTCACAAGGATGACCGAACCAATAGGCGTAGTTATTGAAAATCTTGTCTTGACAAGCGTTTTCATTGTAAACTGCACCTTGTGGGTTTTGGCTTTCTTCATATCGGTAACCGTTCGCACCACCTTCGAATGTTTCTTCACATAACGCACTTGGAGTGCCACAGTAAATGTCAGACGGAGTAGCAGAGAAAACAGTTGCTTCGATGTCAAAGTCTACAGCGGTGTTACCCCAGTTATTGGTAACTACTTCAATGTCAAAGACACCTTCCGCATACAATCCACCAGGATTGAAATATTCAAGGCTCTCAACCATTGGGTCGTATAGATTGAAAGGAGTAATGTATCCTACAATTTCGTCGTTTTGAGATTGCTCATCCCAAGAATTACCGGAGAGAGTTGCAGAAATACGATAGGTCGTATCGTTAAGCATATCAGCAGTAATCGATGTAGTGTATTCTTGGCCTGGGCCAAGGTTGTTCAGAGGAACATTGGCTTGCTGAACCTGTGGATTCGGTTGGAAAGCGGTTGTCTGCTTCCAAATACTCAAATTATCAACAGCATATCCATCACGTCCAGACCATCGACTTTCGTTGTCATCAGAGATAGAACCATCAAAACCTGTTCGAAGACGGAAACGAATATCGACAGTTTCTCCAGCCCATGGGCTGAGGTCAAATGCTCCAACGCCTTCTTCAGTGAAATTATTCCAACCATAGTAAGTTCCAAAAGAGTATACTCCGTAGTAATAGATTCCTTCAGGAGCACCACCAATCGATTGTTTATACATGCGGTCCAAGTCAAATCCACCCCACATAGATTCACCAGATGCACATGCACCTGCGATTTGAGCGCTTTGAGGACAGGATATAGTAGACCATCCGGTTTCAACACTACCAACTTCAATCATTGCGATATCGTCCCAGACATCTCCTGCAAGGTAGTTTCCAGTAGAATCCAAACTTCCCAAAACACCATGTCCCAAATGCTGGAACACTTCAAGACTCATGAAAGCTCGGTCAGAACCTGTTAAATCAACATCTTCCAATACCATAGCATCGTCCCAGTTTCGGCCGTATCCAGACCATGAATCGCCAGAGGAATTAGTTTTGTATTGCCCTGCCCACATGAAATCAGTTGGGTTATTGTAATTGGCTGAAACGTTTGGAGCATTGTTACCATCGCTAGCACCTTGAGAGTGGTTGGTTTCTTCGTGCCAGAAGGTTGATTGGTCAATATATTCTTCATATGACCAAGTACATCCGCTACATGAAGCCTTATTCTCGGGAGAATCCCAATCCATTTCATACACAGATGTATTAGTGGAGTTTGCTTGATCGACAACCTTCAACTCGACATCTAGGGTTGCCTGTTGTCCGTTGAGAACATCCATTCCAGTATTGGTAACCGTGACATTGATATCACGAGTTCCTTCACCAACAATTCCATAGAATTTGTCGACGGGAGATATTTCAATTGAAGAGACTGACAAATCTTTACTGTCCATCTCAATGACTGAGACTGTGTCGTATTGGCCTTGCCAGCCAAAATTATCTCTCCAACCGTTGAAACGCCAATTTGCGTGTCCGACAACTAAATCGTTAGCAGAATTGCTTGTACCAGCGAGTTGACCTACATCAACAACATTCGGTCGGCGACCTGCTGCATATGACAATGGACTCAAATGACCGCCATTACCATCTGAAAGGGTAACTTGAACAGTTGTTGGGAAATTGAGGTAGAACGAAGATGTCGAACCACCAGCTGAGTCAGTTGTGTTTTGCTGATATGCAATGGTTGGGTTGATGAAGTCGGGTTCACCGTCTCCGTTCAGGTCGGTGACATGGATGCTCCACGAGATGTAAGGTCCGAAGTAGGCCTTTTGCGTGTTTCCGAAGGTGCCTTGTGCAGTCGCTTCCTTGAAGGAGACGTTCTCGAGGTTTGAGTCCATCATGGCGATGGTGTCGATGTAGCCGTTTCCGCCGATTTCGGCAATGGCAAAGTCATCGGAGAGTTCGACTCCGAACTGAATTACAGTGGGAGGGGCTGTAGCGATGTCAGAGGGGTATGAACCGGGTGCGGATGGGACGCCTGTGCAAGAGTATTCGATGATGGTGACGTTGTCCCCGTTGCCCGGGTTGGTGGTTTGACCCGTGGCGTAGTCAAGCCCTTCAGTACGGAGAAGGAAAATGTCGTCGTCTGTGCACGAGCCACCGACACCGACGCTCTGTGTTTCTCCGAGATCGCCGACTTCAAGGGAGCGGTAGGTGAAAGTTGAGGAAACGCCCAAGAAGGTTGTTGAAGGGGGAGTGGAGATGGAAATCGGACCACGGTAAGAGACCACGTTCTGTCGAGTGAGGTCTTCTTCCAATTCAAGAACGAAAATGTCGTCGTTGCCGTCTTGGTCGGCATCGCCCACTTTAAGGTCCCAAGCCCAGAAGTGAGTGAATCGAGCACCGATGCTCCATGTTTGTTCTTGACATCCACCGTTTTCGATGATGGTCACGTTGCCAGGTTCACCAGCAGGCGCACCGTTATCATCGGTCTTGAATGGATTGTTTCTTTGGAAAATTACGATGTCGATAGCATTATCGCCAGTAAACTCACCAACTTCAATGAACTGAACATTTGAGAATTCATCCCATTCAGCGTCACGGCTGGTGTTCTTTGAAACCCAAACATCTTGGCGTTCACTAAAATCGCCATTACCATCATTCCAAAGAATCGAAATGGTGTGAGTTCCGTCGGTTGCCATGGCCAAATCATTATGGCCATCACAATTGAAATCGCCGATAGCAACGTCATGTGGGTCACGGTTAGTGGTATACGAACGAGCCATTGACGCACTTGCTGTAGAAGCAATTGCAACAGTAGTCGAAAGTAACATCAGCATGACGAGGAACATGCTTAGGGCGCGGCTCTTGAGGTGGTGGTTCTTGGGAATCATCAACATCACTATTCTTCTCCAATCTCTGTTGCACTTTAATTCCTTTGCTTTCAAGTTCTTGTGAAAATAATGCATACAGCCCTTCAGTGGCACGAATAACACATTGGAATTGAGAAAAGAACTGTTTTCATCTCTTATTAGATAGGACGGGTATGATTTTCAGAATTTTCCTGCTAACCATCGCGGTGATGGGCCCCATCCTGTGGCGTCTCCACCGTGAACTTTGACAAGTTTTCCAGCAGTAAAAAGAGATTCAAGCCAAACCTCGAGTTTGGTGCCTTCTCTTCCACCTAATCTTTTACTAGCAATTTCTTCGATATCTTCTGTTTTCAAAGCGGTGATTCCATACTCGCGAACCACGAGATGGAGTAATTCTCGTAACCAAGCTTCAGCCATAGGGTCTACACTCATCGCACCTTGAACTGGTTGAGGAGGGTCCATTTCTTCCAACGTTGCCATCAGTTCGATTGGATCTGGGCGAAGAGGTGCTTCAAGGCCGAGTGACTCCAACTCTTCAGCGAGGTTTAATCGCCCAATAGGTCGACGGACAACAGGTATTCGAGATGGGTCGGGTGTAGGGCCCATATCCTCGGGCTTCTTGTTCACTGGAGCGTCGCTGTTTTCGTCAAATTCTTCATCATCCGTTGGTATTTTTATTCCTGAAGTATTTGTCGCTCGGACTTCTACAGCAATTGGCATTGTCCATCCAACGCCTTCTAATCCGAGTTCTCCGACCTGTTGCTTTACCCAAGAGGCTTCACCTTCAAGAAGAACTTGAACATCATGTTCATCTGAACGAAAGCGATAACGTACTTGTCCTCGGAGTTCAGCCATCATTCTCATTCCATTTTGTAAAAGGTATTCAAGTTAGTGCTGTAATATGCTCTCAAACTAATCTTGTTTCGCTAGTTGACGAAGAACAGTATGTAAAATTCCGCCGTTACGATAATATTCGACTTCAACTGGAGTATCAAGTCTCACTTGAGCTTGGAAGGTCAAATCTTTACCGTTTGGATGAACTGCTGTAATTGTTAGTATTTGCAGTGGTTGAACATCGTTTGAAACTGGAATCGAAAAGGATTCGGTGCCATCTAAACCAAGTGACTCATGTGTATCCCCGTCTACGAAGGTCAGTGGTAAAACACCCATTCCAACGAGATTTGAACGATGAATTCGTTCGAATGATGTCGCAATTACTGCTTCGACGCCAAGAAGGTATGTGCCTTTAGCGGCCCAGTCACGTGATGAACCTGTGCCATACTGACTTCCAGCAAGAACAACTTTTGCTCCGGCATACGAGTGGGCTGCATCATATACAGATACGATTTCACCAGTGTTGAAATCCACAGCATATCCTCCTTCGGTACCCGGTGCCATTTGATTGCGGATGCGTACATTTGCAAATGTTCCCCGCATCATAATTTCATGATTGCCTCTTCGGCTTCCAAAGGAGTTGAAGTCACCTTTCTCAATACCTCTTTCAACTAACCATTTCCCAGCAGGGCCATCCGCAGGGAATGCTCCAGCAGGAGAAATGTGGTCTGTTGTAATCGAGTCACCCAATTTCAACAACACTTTCGCATCGTCAATACTAGTAATGGGTTGGGGTTCTACGGAAAGTCCTGAGAAAAATGTAGGCAGGCGAATATAGGTTGAATCCGCTTGCCAAGGATAAAGAGGGCTCGGTTCCGAAGGGATACTATCCCATCGAGGTTCATTCATAGCATCAGCATAGCGTTGACGGAACATCTCAGGTGTAATCACACTCAATGCCTCGGCTAATTGCTCATCACTTGGCCATAGATCACTCAGCATTACTGGTGTTCCATCATTTGAAAATCCCACTGGTTCAGTTGCCAAATCGACTTCTAAAGAACCTGCCAAAGCATATGCGACGACTAGAGGCGGGCTAGCAAGGTATGACGCCTTGACTTTTCCATGTACTCTGCCCTCAAAATTACGGTTTCCAGAAATGACGGAACCGACGATAAGACCCGCTTCATCAACAGCAGCCTCAATTTCTTCTGGAAGAGGGCCAGAATTACCAATACATGTGGTACAACCGTAACCAACAACATTGAACCCAAGTGCATTCAAATCTTCTTGGAGTCCCGATGCTTCGTAGTATTCAGTTACAACCCGACTGCCTGGGGCGAGTGAGGTTTTAACCCATGGCTTGACTTCAAGACCGTAAGCTCGTGCATTACGAGCAAGAAGCCCTGCTGCGAGCATAACGCCAGGATTTGAAGTGTTGGTACACGAGGTTATTGCTGCAATGACTACATCGCCATGGTTGAGGTCATAGGTTTGGCCATTTCGTTCAACAATCGCGCCATTTGAAAGTTGGTCAGGTGATAGTCCATGGCCTTGATGGCCAAGTTCAGAGGTGAGCGTTTCTGCGAAATGCTGTTTCATATTTGAGAGGTCGACGCGGTCTTGAGGGCGTTTAGGGCCAGCAAGTGCAGGTTGAACAGTAGAAAGGTCAAGTTCCAAAGTATCAGTATATGATTTCTCAGCATCATCTGCGGAATACCACAAGCCTTGAGCCCGAGCATAGGCTTCGACTCCTGCAATCGCCTCTTCCTCTCTACCGCTTAAGCGGAGATATTCTAGGGTTCGTTCATCGACGGGGAAAAATCCGCATGTAGCACCATATTCTGGTGCCATGTTCGCAATAGTCGCCCGGTCCGCTAAAGTAAGAACTGACATTCCAGGTCCAAAGAATTCAACGAACTTTCCAACAACACCATGTTCACGAAGAATTTCAACGATTCGCAAAGTCATATCAGTCGCAGTAACACCGGGATTGAGCGCCCCAGTGAGACGCATACCAACAACATCAGGGGCAAGCATGTAGATGGGTTGGCCAAGCATGACCGCTTCAGCCTCAATTCCACCAACACCCCAGCCAAGAACTCCAAGGCCATTGATCATGGTTGTGTGTGAATCTGTCCCTACCAATGTATCAGCAAGCCAAATTCCGTTCTCTTGGCGAGCAACACTTGCCAAATATTCTAAATTCACTTGGTGAACAATTCCTCTTGACGGAGGAACTGCTTGGAAATTTGCCAAGGATTGTTGGCCCCATTTAAGGAATGTATAACGCTCCATATTTCGATGATATTCAATGTCAAGATTTAGTTGCAAAGCATCGCTGTGACCTCCATCAACATCTACTTGCACCGAATGGTCGATGACTAAATCAACTGGCACTTGGGGATTGACTTTTTCCGGGTCACCGCCCATTTCGACCATCGCATCTCGAAGCGCTGCTAAATCAACAACAGCGGGAACACCGGTGAAATCTTGAAGAATAACTCGGGAAGGACGGAAGGGGATTTCGCTTCTTTCACCGTTTGGAGTCCAACCAGCAATGTTTCTAATGTCTTCATCTCGAATCAAAAAACCATCGTTACCTCGAAGTGCACCTTCGAGCAAGATTCGAATCGAATATGGAAGAGATGTGGTGTCAATTCCATTCTCATCAAGCCCTTCAAGAGCAAAATATTCGCCACCGACCGAGAGGGTTCGGCGAGCATTGTAAGGGTCGAGGGTCGTCATGGTTCAAGCCATACGGCTCTCGTCTATGAACAAAACCCCTCATAATGTTCTGAATGCCGAAGCATGTTTCAAATCTTAATTCACCAGAATTGGTACCAAGGTTCGTTTGAATCGCTACCTGAAATATATGCGCTCACAACTGTCACTGGATAGGTTGACAATTTGTTTTGATCAGTGCACGTATTTTCTCCAGACCCACAGCCAACCTGTGAGATTTGGTCAATCACTTCAATACCAGTTGTCTCAGAACCGTCAATTAGCCCTTTGTAAGCAAATCCAAAGGCAGTATATTGCCCATCAAGTGAATGGGCACCTGTAGAATCGACAAGATAAAATTGGGAGCCGGCTGAGTTTTCACTTTGAGAACGTGCAGCAGCAATGACGCCTGCATCATGCGTTTGACCGAATTCAGCCGGAATGACCCACTCGGTCATTTGATTTTCACACTCTGTAGATTCTGAAAACCCAGTACTTGCACAATAGCCGAAGTATTTTCCAGCATGGCCACCAGTTCCATCGCGATTTTCAAAGTCGCCACCTTGAATCATAAATCCATCTACGATACGGTGAAAGATTGTATTGTCATAACGCCCAGCATCTGTATTTGCTCGGAAACTTTCTGCATGCATTGGAGTTGTATCTTCAAACAATTGAATCCAAATAGTACCTTCATGGAATGCGCCGCTTGTATCGGTCCATGATAGTTCCATGATGACATCCCCAACAGAAACTTCTTTTGGTTGGGCTAAAATTCCAAGACCTGCTAAAATGATAATGAGGCTTGCAACGAATGCAAAGACCCCTGCAACAGTTGGGGTTCCATCATTGAGCAAACGAGGAATGACACTCTCACTAATGCCTTTATCTTGCATTTCATTGAGGATTCCATTGTACGCTGTATTGGATTGTTTGTCCTTTGGGTTCATCTGCACTGAATCACGAAGGAGAGATGCTGCTTTGCGATATTCAGATTTTGAATTAGTTCTTTGTGCAATTTTATGTGTTGCTTCTCCAGCAAGTCGTAGGGTTGTAGAATGCGAACCGGTTGGGTCCACTTCTCTCAAGGCAAGAAGAGCGCCTTCTGGTTTCCCTTTGGTGGTCAATTTCTCCGCTTTAGTCCAAGCACTCTTTCGGCTCTCTTCAGAATTAAAAGGTGTCGTTTTGTCAACTTTTTCTGCAAGTGAAGTAGCCTTGCTTGCTTTGTCCGCCATGATGCGTCCACAGTGGTTGAGGTTTTGAGTCTCACTGTAGAAAAAATCATCACATATTGTGAGGTGAAAGAGGAAGAAACCGGTGTGTTTTTCCGGATGTGTACATCAACATGTTCAAGGAGTGTATGCGAAACCGACTGTAAGAGAGGCAAGTGTTGATTCACAGAATAAACTCTCAGGGGAAAACAATCAATGGACACCATTGCAAACGACTTCACCATAAACATCGCAACAGCAAACGGAACAGGTTCGCAATCCGCCAACCTCATTTTGCTGCAATCTCTATTTGAAATGGGAGTTCCAGTCAGTGGAAAAAATATGTTCCCGTCAAACATTTCCGGACTACCAACATGGTACATTGTCCGACTCTCAGACCATGGCTATCAAGCCCCAGGAAATCGGACACACATTCAAGTTCTTGTGAATCCTGCTACTTGGCATGAAGATTTAGAAAGTCTCGAGCCGGGCTCAGTTGTAATTTGGAACGAGAACGCAAAAATGGAAATGACACGAGATGATGTAATATCCTATCCAGTTCCTATGTCCGCATTGGCAAGAAAAATCAATCCAAAAATTGCCAAATTGGTGACCAATATCATCTATGTCGGGGTCATGGCAGAAATTCTTGGTATAGATCAAGCGGAACTTGAAGCTGCCGTTGCTAAGCAATTCAAAGGAAAGACAAAGGCCATTGAACTTAACGTAACTGCGCTAGGTCTTGGCCGTGATTATTTCAAAGAAAACCTCTCAAAAAGCGACCCATATGTGGTCGAAAGGCGAGTCAATGACAAACCCCAATTCTTCATCGAAGGAAATGAAGCCGTTGCTCTGGGATGTATTTATGGAGGAGTACAATTACTTGCTTGGTATCCAATTACACCATCCTCATCTATTGCTGAAGGCATCATCAATTACATTCCGCAACTTCGAACAGATGAAGATGGAAACACGACATGTGCCGTAGTACAAGCAGAAGACGAACTCGCTGCTGCTGGAATGATTTTGGGTGCTGGATGGGCTGGTGGAAGAGGAATGACTGCCACTTCCGGACCTGGAATTTCTCTTATGCAAGAATTCATTGGTTTGGGATATTTTGCTGAAATCCCATCCGTGTTTTGGGACGTCAACCGTGTTGGGCCCTCTACTGGTTTGCCAACTCGAACGCAACAATCAGACATTACAATGTTGTACGAAGGAAGTCATGGTGACACCCAACATATTGTTTTGATTCCTGGAACAATTCAGGAATGCTTTGAATTTGGATGGCGTGCTTTCGATTATGCCGAGCGCTTCCAAACCCCTGTTTTTGGACTCAGTGACTTGGATTTGGGAATGAACCGTTGGGCGTGTGAAGGATTTGAATATCCCGACCAAGAAATGGACCGAGGCAAAGTTGTCCGAGACCGAGACGTGTTTGAGGCCTTCGAAGACTTTGGTCGATACCTCGATATCGATGGCGATGGAATTCCTTACCGCACTCTACCAGGTTCAGGCATGGACCCTATACTTTATCGAGGAACTGGGCACAATTCGAAAGGTGCTTATTCTGAGAAGCCTCACGATTATTATGAACTGATGCAACGATTAAAGCGTAAAATCGATGGCGCAAGAGATTTATTGCCAGCACCAATTCTTCGCGAAGAAACAGAATGTGAGATAGGAATCGTTTACCTGGGAAGTATGGAAACCACCATCCAAGAAATCGATGATATCTTAGAAGCCACCGGCATCAAAGTTAGTCAATGCCGAGTTCGTGCTCTTCCAATGCATAGTGAAGTTGAAAATTTCATTCGACGACACGAGATGACCATTGTTTTAGAAATTAACCGTGATGGCCAGTTGTATGGCATCCTTAGAAAAGAACTGCCAAATGATTTGATTACTAAAGTACGTTCTGTTGCTTACAGTGATGGGATTCCACCCAGAGCAGGCATCTATGCTCAACTTATTCTTGACACCCTAAAGGAGGGAGAACTATGAGCGATACGCCAAAGAAACCTGCACGTGCAATAAAACTCAATGTTCTCAACGAGCCAAAGGATAGTTACACTGGAGGGAAATCCTCCCTTTGTCCTGGCTGTGGACACGACCAAATTTCAAATGTAATCATTAGCGCTGCATGGGAAAACGGCATTGAGCCACATCGAGTTGCAAAAATGTCTGGTATTGGTTGTTCATCAAAAACCCCTGCCTATTATTTGGGTCAATCTCACGGATTCAACACTGTTCATGGACGTATGCCATCAGTTACAACAGGTGCTTATACAATCAACAAGGATTTACTTTACATCGGTGTTTCCGGCGATGGCGATTCTGCTTCCATTGGAATCGGACAATTGATTCACGCTATTCGCAGAAATATGGATATGCTTTACATTGTTGAAAATAACGGAGTTTATGGTTTGACGAAGGGGCAATATTCAGCAACCGCTGATATCGGCTCGAAAAAGAAAAAGGGCGCTCCAAACCAGACTCAACCGATTGATTTGTGCGCACTTGCAATCAATCTTGGTTGTACTTTTGTCGCGCGCTCATTCTCCGGTTCGAAGAAACAACTTGCTTCACTCATTAAGGCAGCAATGTCGCACAAAGGATTTGCACTCATCGATGTAATCAGTCCCTGTGTTACTTTCAACAACAACGATGAATCTATGCGTTCATATGGTTATGTCAAAGAAAATGAAATTACACTTCACATGACCGATTATATCCCTCACTTCAACCCTGTTGAAGAAGTAGAGGTTCCAGAAGGGCATTTCCGTGATATTACTTTGCACGATGGTTCTACCATTCGACTTGAAACTATTTCTGCGGAGCATGACCCCTCTAATGCAGTAGCAGCACTCGCTGCACTCCACAATGCAGAAACCGATAAGAAACACGTCACAGGCTTGTTATATTTCGACAGTTCCAAACCATCACTTGCTGAAGATTTAGGATTGGTCGATATTCCATTGGTTGATGTCCCAAATGAAGTATTACGTCCTCAAAAAGAAACACTTGACAAAATCAATGCTGCATTACATAGTTGAGGCAAACAGATGGAGATCGGGATATGGCAGCACCGTTGACATTCCTTGGATTTGGCATTTTTTGTGGATTGATTTTTGCAATGATTCGGTCTCGTTCTCGTAAAAAGCGGCGGCTATATGTTGCGGCTCGTCGAGAAAAGCATGCCCCTAAAACCACTGAAATTCCAACTCGTTTCACCTCATCGGGCAATCGGATAAAGATTTCAGAAAGGGCTCAGGAAAAGGTTGCTGAACAAAATAATCAATCTGCAGATACAGATGAATCGACCGAACAAACTTCACTTGGCACATCAAGCCGGCAAGTCGATGAATTATCGGGTGAAGAGCGAGAAGAATATGATGTTCGTGACCAGGCTCGAGATGAAAACCTCATTTCTCTGCGCCTCTTGGTAGAAGATTTATTCGACCCCGAGGATAATTCATTAGATGGAGATGATAATGAGTCATTTGAAGAGGAAGAAGAGGCTGAAGAGAACTATGAATCCTCTTCTATTGAACTGCGAAACACTTGGATTGAACAAAATGAAGAACCACTGAACGAACACGCTTCATTCGTAGAACAGGAAGAAATCGGCAGCGGCATCATGGTAATGGATTCTAGTGACATCGTAAACGATGACATCGAAGAGCGTCTTGAACGCGAAGGTGGAAAAACTGGTGAAGTTCAAATTTCCTTGGCCTGGGATGATTTTAATGATTTGGACCTTCACATGTTCTGTCCCTCTGGAGAAAGAATTTATTTCAACAATAAGAAAAGTGAGTGTGGGGGCGAACTCGACGTCGATATGAATGTTCGACCAACAAGTAATAATGCGGTTGAAAATATCGTTTGGACTGAAAATGCACCTTTAGGAAAATACAAAGTGGGCGTTCATTTTTACAAACATCATCCCAAAGAAGACACGACACCCACATGTGTATTTCGGCTACGTGTTACGATTCATGGGAATGTTCGCGATTACTCAGGAAGTATTACGCACGGTCAAGCAATGCAAATGGTAACGAGTTTTACTCTAAATGACAATGGAACACAAAATCAGTAAATTTTACCGGTCAGTTTTCGTAGAATTCGAGCAAAGAGGGACACCTGAGGGCGTTCACTAAGTCCCAAACGCCAATCTAATTCATTTGCATTTTCATATGTGAGTAATTCTTCAAAGCCACCAATCCATTCATCATCAATGAAAATTTGTGGAATGGTTTTACTTCCATTCGTGCGAATATGGAATTCTGCATCGATTCGTTTCGACGAGCCGAGCTTCTTTTCGACATAGTTGACTTTTTTTGAATCCAACAAACGTTTTGCATTAACACAAGCGCCACAGCCACGATTGGTATACAACTCAACCTTCGCCATAATCAATGGTATAACTTCATTGTTTCAAACCTTTTCATCGAAAGAAGCGGTGGTAGTCCCTCTCGGATTTGAACCGAGGTCGGAGGAACCAGAATCCTCCATGATGGACCGCTACACTAAGGGACTGTTAGTGGGCCCAATAGCCTTGGACTCTTCAATTCAACGGTTTGGTTTTCCTCTATACAAGGGCGATGTAGCCTATTCTCTTTTACAAAATCAAGGTTATAGAGTTACGAATCGAAAGAGAACTTTTGAGACGGCACTGATCATTAGAACAATCATGAACGAGCCGAGCGCCCAGCGTGCCCAAGGGCGGTCGGGCTTTTCAGCAGGCCAAGGGTCAATTCCCAAAGCCTCTGCTTCACGGACAAGTTCTGCAAGTTCTTGCAGTTCTTCCTCCACTGATTGTGCCGCCATGCATTGTGGCAGTTGGAGGACCTACATGAGATTCACGCATCACCAGAGGATGAGGAACAAAGCCTTGAAGGTCATGGCATGCAGCGAAATATATGAGTGAAGTCCCCGAAGGTCTGTCCTTTGACTCTTTGGAGCGACGACCGCCTAGGCCGACAGCAACCATAACAATGACTCGTGATGGAGCAGATGGCGTCGAAGTCTTGATTGGACTCCGGTCAGAAACCATGGCAGCGTTTCCTGGCTACTGGGCTTTTCCTGGTGGGGGTTTGTCACGCGTTGATGCAACTGCAGTTGAGAAACTCGCTGGTTTTGTAGGTTCAGGGGCTAAAGCCATGGCTTGTATTCTTCGAGAAATGAGTGAAGAATTGGGTCTTGCCCCATCGGATGATGGATTGGTAGCACTGCCTCTTGAAGTTCGTCAGCAAATCATTGCTGATAAAAGCAGATACTTGCCGCTTGCTCAACAAGGGTTAGTTCCTTTCAATACCGATTCTCTAAGTCTCTTAAGCCATCGAATTACGCCGCCGTTTGGCCCAGTACAGTTCGATAATGCATTTTTACACCTACATGCTGGCGATGAGAAGAATGTACCTGAAATCGACCTTGAACCTCAAACTGAATTCACTCAAATTATGTGGGCAACACCTAATGATATACTGCACAGATGGTCAAATCATGAAATAAAAGTGGCGCCTCCTGTTGTCACACTGTTGATGGAAATTGAAAGAACTCTCGAACGTAAAGAACGCAACATGAGAGAGGCTGCTCTCGATATTAGTCAACGATTACCGGGTCGCCGTTCAATTTTGTTCGCCCATGGCGTAGAGGTTGTACCTGTGAAAACAGCAACTCTCCCCCCTGCCGACCACACAAATTGCTACCTTGTTGGTGACCCTGAAGGCGATTTTATTTTGGTTGACCCTGCTTCACATCTACGTGAAGGAATGGAAGATGTGGCAAAAGCAGTTGAGCGCCACAAAGGACAACTAATCGCCATCATGTTTACTCATTCACATGGCGATCATGTCGGTGATATCGGTTTGTTGCGAGAAGCATTTGATGTCCCTATTTGGGGGAGCGAATATACCGCTCGTAGTGTCAAATGTGACCGAATTCTCACCGATGGTGAAACACTAGAACTCGGAAATCAAGCATGGCAAGTACTCATTACACCAGGTCACCATCCCGGTCATATCTGCTTACTTGGAGATGCAGGGCTCATCGCAGGTGACATGGTCGCTGGCATTGGCACTATCTTGATTCCACCACATACTGGCGATATGAATGTCTACATGGAACAACTTGAACGCTTGAAAAATCTCAAACCGCACCTGTTATTCCCGAGTCATGGACCGGTAATTGCTCTACCAATTCAAAAATTTGACCAGTACCTCTCGCATCGCCAAGCACGTCATCAATCCGTCTATGAAGCGGTTCATTCTGGAATCGAAACTCTTTCTGCTATCGCAAGGGCTGCATATGCAGACACACCTAATGCACATCCTGGGCTTGCTCTTGACCAAACACTCTCGCATCTCGTGTCACATCAACGGTCTGGAACACTGGTTGAGCATTCTTCGAAGTGGTTCGTAAATGATACCAAACCTTAGAATGCATCCGTGAGCAGGCAAATATATGCCACGCAGAGTTGAGTTTACCAAAGCCGGTTCACCAAACACGATTCGGATTGCTGAGATGCCGTTACCGGTTCCTGAAACCGATGAAGTTCGAGTGAAGGTTGCTTTTGCTGGAATCAATTTTGCTGACCTTTTGATGAGATTGGGGTTCTATCAACCACGCCCTCCGTATCCATTCACTCCAGGCTATGAAATCAGTGGAATTATCGATGCAGTTGGCGGCGAGAATACAGGCTTTACCATTGGTCAGAGAGTCGTAGCAGCAATGTCTACAGGCGGCCAATCGAGCCATGTTATCGTCGACAAAAAACGTGTATTAGCCTTACCCGATGAAATTGAATTAGATGTCGCAGCAGCGATGCCAGTCACCTATCTTACCGCCCACCACATGTTGCATCACCTAGGTCATATGGGAAAGGATGATTCTGTATTGATTCACGGTGGTGCTGGAGGAGTAGGTACTGCTGCTCTGCAATTGTGCCAGTGGGCAGGTGTGACCAACGTATGGGCGACAGCCTCAGGCCCAAAAGCGGACATCATTCAATCACTGGGTGGCAGAGCAATAGACCGACATAACGAAGATTTTGTTGAGATTATCAAGCAAGAAACTGAAGGTGCTGGCGTCGACCATATTCTCGACCCCATCGGTGGTGAACACCTTACTCGCTCCCTTTCAGTACTCAAGGAAGGTGGAAGACTCTACACCTACGGAATGTCAGCTGTTGCACCAACTTCCAAACGTTCGATGCTTCGTAGTTTTTTGGCATGGAGAAAAACTCCTGCATTTGACCCGCTTCGTTTAATGACACGAAATAGAGGCGTATTTGGCGTTCATATGGGTACATGGAAAGATGAAACTGTGATGCAAAAACAACTTCAAAGAATCTTAGAAGGAATCATCAGCGGTGCACTCTCACCGGTCATTGATTCTGTTTTTGATGTAGAAAATGTGGCTGAGGCACATCAATATCTACACGATGCAAAAAACATTGGAAAGGTTCTACTTCGATTCAAGTGAGGATTGAAGAAGAGTCGCCCACAGGTCTGTAGGAGGCGAGAAGCATGAAAGCTGCAATGTCGGGCTTTGATTTACGTGCAGTTGCTCGTGAGTTGAATGAATTTTCAGGCGCCTATGTCAAGAAAGCCTACATGCCCCACTATGAGCAAATTGTCCTTCGAATCAATCCAAAAGGCATGGACCAATTCGACTTGGTACTCGTTCGTGGTGCACGAATCTACACTTCGAATCGTGACCGCCCAATGCCGATGACGCCGCCCCCTTTTGCCATGGTTCTTCGAAAACATCTGAAAAATGCTCGTATGACAGGTGTTCGGCAACTTGGATTTGACCGAGTATTATGTTTTGATTTCGATACGAAATTTGGACAATACCATCTCTATGTTGAAGTATTCAGAGATGGAAATATCATTCTTACCGATGAAGAAGATACCATTATTCAACCACTCACTCACGCATCTTATGCAGGTCGGACTCTAAAGAAGGGAGTCACATATCAGCCTCCACCTGCTGCGATGGACCCGCATGAAATGGAATTAGAACAACTTGCTGAAATGTTTGCAACCTCAGACCGAGACCTTGTGTCAACACTTGGCGGAAAAGTAAACCTTGGAGGAACACATGCCAATGCGGTTTGTGCATTGGCAGGAATGGATGCGAACATCGACACACAGGTGGCGGATACTGAGAAAGTCCATGCTGCATTACAATCACTTCTCAGTGATTTGGAACAAAGCAATGAAGGATTTTTGCTTCTCAAATCTGACAAAGAAAATACCAATGAAGAACTCGAATCGGCGGCGAAAAGTCACGAACCAAATGGGAAAAGAGACCGCTTTTTCGAGCAATTTGCTTGTGAAGCGACACCGACTCTCTTGCCAAATCATGACCGATTTGTCAAAATCACATTCCCGTCTTTATGCCAAGCAGTCGATGCATGGAAAGGTGCTCATGACGCGATAGCACTGGCACGACGGGAGGCCGAAAAGTTAGACATCGCAGCTCCTGGTCGCGGACATTCAACCGATGTTGAACGATTAGAACGTAGAAAGATACAGCAGGAGAAAGCATTGGAAGGATTCTCCACGAAAATAGAGAAGCAACAAATGCTTGGCCATCTCATACAAAACAACTGGACTCACATTGAAAGTTTACTTACTCAAGTTTCGTTAGCAGTTGAAGAAAAAGGCTGGAGTCAAGTCAAAAAGGATGCTAAGCAAATCTCTTGGATCATCTCATTGAATCCTGCACAACGTAATTTTGTAACTGTTTTACCTGATGAAAACAACGAACCAACTGGCCCTCAAGCCACCCTTTGTTTAGATGAAACTGTTCACCAAAATGCACAACGCCATTTTGAGGCTGCTCGAAAGCAAAAGGACAAAACAAAAGGTGCAGTTGAAGCCCTTGAGGAAACTCTTCTTCATTTACAACGCGCTAAAAAGAAGGAAATAAAGCAACAAGCGAGTGGTAAACTCAACAAAGTCAAACGAAGTAAACGTCTCTGGTTTGAAAATCACCGTTGGAGTATGATTAGTGGAGGGCATTTATTGGTCGGAGGAAAGGATGCGAAAGGTAACGATTCCATCGTTAAAAAGCACCTATCAGGTGCCGATATGTATCTGCATGCAGACTTGCACGGCGCTCCTAGTTGCAGTTTACGAGCAACCCAAGGTTTTGCTGCAGACCAACAGAAACCAGCACATATTCCAGATGATGTCCCAGCATTCCGATTGATTGACAAACTCACCGATGAAAAGATAACTTCTGAAAAACTCGAAGAAGCGGCGACTTTGGCTCTATGTTGGAGTCGTGCCTGGGCAGGAGGCGGAGCACACGGTACAGTGTATGCAGTCAAACCTGCTCAAGTCTCAAAAACTGCTCAAACAGGTGAATACGTCGGCAAGGGCGCATTCATTGTTCGAGGACAGCGTCAATGGTTCAAAGACCTCGATGTTCAACTTGGCATTGGTATTGTAGCCATCAATGGTGTTCCTCTCCTTATGGGAGGTTTGCCTGAGACTATTCGTTCATTTTGTCAACGCTATGCAATTCTACGGCCGGGTTTGGTCAAAAAAGAACAATTGGCAAACCGAATTTACAAGAATACGGGCTTGATTACTGATGATGTATTGCCTGTTTTACCAGGTGCTGCTGAAATTATCGAAGACCACGGAATATTTAGTCCAGCGAAAATTCAAACTCAAGAAGAAGAGTGATTTCAGTTGCGGTTTTTACCGCCACCGCGATTGTAGCCGCCTTTCTTGCCGCTATATTTGCCACTTGATTGTGAATTTTGGCCACCATGGTAGCCTTTGCTTGATTTCTTAGTTGGTTTGTAATTCTGGCCTCGAGCTTCACCACGGTATCCACCGCTGTTTCCACCATCTGAATTACTTCGGCCACCGCCGCCACGGCCTCCGCCGCCACCTCGGCCACCGCCGCCACTTCGGCCTCCGCCACCACGGTATCCACCGCCGCCACGGCCTCCGCCGCCACCTCGGCCTCCGCCGCCACCACGG